>ERZ773263.854-NODE-854-length-19768-cov-6.155786_pt1 | contig 19768 bp, 16 predicted proteins | sample MGYA00511076_ERZ773263 | MGnify/ENA primary metagenome ERZ773263 (study PRJEB29015, sample SAMEA2738155) | human oral metagenome | biome: human oral; feature: human-associated habitat; material: saliva | place: China | collected 2195 ... | reverse complement strand
GATTCATGTGCAGACGACATCGCAGATTATACAAAAGATGAAGAAATCTTAATCATCCACGCAGATGCATACGAAGATGCAGTAGCATTCCGCAATGACTTCATCGAAACATATCCACAGTTCAAGGATGCAAAGATTTCTATCATGCAATTAGGACCTGTTATCGGAAGTCACGTAGGTCCAGACTTCATGGCAATCACATATCATGGCAAACATAGACTAAATATTGAAAAATAAAAACTCGGTCATATCTGGGTTTTTATAATCCATTATATTTATAAATGTGTAGCTCAATTCATAGCTAATTGTAAATGCGATTATTAATACTATAATAACATTACGAATGTAGGGACGGAAGAAATCGCTATGTGACCGTGAGTCTTGTAATCAAGCAGATACCTGGATGTGGCGTACCAGTACATTCGTAACATTTTATATAAGGTGATAACACTATTGCTATCACCTTTTATTAATCTGGATGACAACAATTAGAAAATAGTAATTTGTTATTTATATTATTACAAATAACACGCTATTATCAATAATTTGATTGCATAAAAAGTGAAATACTTCAAAAACGAAAATAACCAACTTTATTTTTGATTAAAGAATTATTCGGCTTTTCTCCGCTAATCACCATCCTGAGGAATACGATTATCTTTCGAAATTTTCACTTCGAAGCGGCCACGATTATCTTCTACATCAATAGATTTCCCATATTTAAATTCATAATTATCTATACAAGAAATCTATTATGCATGAGACAGAATTAATCACTAACTTTAATAAACTAACACAATCACAACAGAACCGTATCCAAAGAGAAATCATAGATTTCTGTAATCTAAATGATTGCTTGGGTAATAATAGACCATATCAGTGCCTTTATTGTCACAAGAAGACAAAGATGATCAAGAAAGGCTTTGCACATGGTAAACGACGTTATCTCTGTGTGGAGTGTAAGCATAATTTACATAGTTCTCAAACTGATACGTTCCTTTTTTTTTCATTAAATAGAGTTTTGCTACCAGCATAATTTACATAGTTCTCAAACTTGGATATGTTGGACATGCTGACAGATATGGTTTTGCTACCAGCATAATTTACATAGTTCTCAAACATAGCGACAAATAACTATGTTAAAGAATCTGTTTTGCTACCAGCATAATTTACATAGTTCTCAAACGGAGGTTAGAAAGGAAAATATGAACGAATTGTTTTGCTACCAGCATAATTTACATAGTTCTCAAACATAAATATGGTAGTTGTAGAGTAGATAATTGTTTTGCTACCAGCATAATTTACATAGTTCTCAAACAGCATTTCGATGAATGCCAATATGAATAAAGTTTTGCTACCAGCATAATTTACATAGTTCTCAAACACAATCGTTGCAGGAAGATGCTTTAACAGGTTTTGCTACCAGCATAATTTACATAGTTCTCAAACTGTAAATGTATCGCACAGAAATTTAACTTCGTTTTGCTACCAGCATAATTTACATAGTTCTCAAACCTAACTGATCAGCTGCCTAAATATGGTGATGTCTTGCTACCAGCATAATTTACATAGTTCTCAAACAATAATCTTACGTTCATATACTGGTTCATCGTTTTGCTACCAGCATAATTTACATAGTTCTCAAACGTTATAGGTGGTGAAAACCACTATTCACCAGTTTTGCTACCAGCATAATTTACATAGTTCTCAAACGTAGCGACAAGAATTGCGGGTGTAGATGATGTTTTGCTACCAGCATAATTTACATAGTTCTCAAACTCTACTGTTCTTGTAGAAGTATCATGCATGGTTTTGCTACCAGCATAATTTACATAGTTCTCAAACTAATGGTTTATCGATTGTAACAACTGGCAAGTTTTGCTACCAGCATAATTTACATAGTTCTCAAACAAGCAATTGATATGGCATTGGGAATTAACGGTTTTGCTACCAGCATAATTTACATAGTTCTCAAACTACATGATCGTCCTGAACTTGCTTTAAGTAGTTTTGCTACCAGCATAATTTACATAGTTCTCAAACACAAATTATCGGCGTAGGTGATAAGTTATGTTTTGCTACCAGCATAATTTACATAGTTCTCAAACAGTATCACTATTGCATTAATGACGTATTGGTTTTGCTACCAGCATAATTTACATAGTTCTCAAACAAGCAAAGAACATTTGCTATGCAGATGAAAGTTTTGCTACCAGCATAATTTACATAGTTCTCAAACAAATCGTTATCTTTCCCCAGAATCAATTTGTTTTGCTACCAGCATAATTTACATAGTTCTCAAACAGAATTAGTAGATAAGGCTACACCTAAAAAGTTTTGCTACCAGCATAATTTACATAGTTCTCAAACTTGCTAAAAACATACGTTATTTACGTAAAAGTTTTGCTACCAGCATAATTTACATAGTTCTCAAACACATACTGGTATGCATGGAAACGTAACAGGGTTTTGCTACCAGCATAATTTACATAGTTCTCAAACAGAAGTATGCAAGCATAGAAAATAAGAAAGTTTTGCTACCAGCATAATTTACATAGTTCTCAAACGATCCTTTCTATTTCTGAGAAGCAAAACCGGTTTTGCTACCAGCATAATTTACATAGTTCTCAAACTGCATACGCAAGAATCAAGACATTATCTCAGTTTTGCTACCAGCATAATTTACATAGTTCTCAAACGATAAGGATGCATGCATGATGACTTCTTATGTTTTGCTACCAGCATAATTTACATAGTTCTCAAACTGTACCCTTATAAGATGGGAAAGCAATAAAGTTTTGCTACCAGCATAATTTACATAGTTCTCAAACATGCATACTTTTATTTGATGTCAAGATACTGTTTTGCTACCAGCATAATTTACATAGTTCTCAAACGACATGAGTCTGCTAAATAAATCAAAGATAGTTTTGCTACCAGCATAATTTACATAGTTCTCAAACACTACTCCATTGTTACTTTTAACAGTTGGGTTTTGCTACCAGCATAATTTACATAGTTCTCAAACATAGTATGACATTACATGAAATGTATGTATGTTTTGCTACCAGCATAATTTACATAGTTCTCAAACATGCAAGTGTGCTAAACTTCCACCGCTTGTGTTTTGCTACCAGCATAATTTACATAGTTCTCAAACACTATACCTTTGTTACTTCTTACAGTAGGTGTTTTGCTACCAGCATAATTTACATAGTTCTCAAACCTGGTATGGATAACGACGATGATAGTGATCGTTTTGCTACCAGCATAATTTACATAGTTCTCAAACATATGTATGTACATTATGGAAGATAAGGAGGTTTTGCTACCAGCATAATTTACATAGTTCTCAAACCGCATACGCAAGAATCAAGACATTATCACAGTTTTGCTACCAGCATAATTTACATAGTTCTCAAACGCTATCTACAAATGCAAGCACAGGCAATTCGTTTTGCTACCAGCATAATTTACATAGTTCTCAAACGACTAATACAACTAATCGCAAGTTATCTGAGTTTTGCTACCAGCATAATTTACATAGTTCTCAAACTGATAAAAATCAACAGTATAACCAACATCTGTTTTGCTACCAGCATAATTTACATAGTTCTCAAACGAATATCATTCGACATGATTGAAACACAAGTTTTGCTACCAGCATAATTTACATAGTTCTCAAACCTTGTTTTCAATGACCTGTACTTTGTAATTGTTTTGCTACCAGCATAATTTACATAGTTCTCAAACTCAATGATACCAAAGGTTAGCACCGCCACAGTTTTGCTACCAGCATAATTTACATAGTTCTCAAACATATTAATGTAAGTAGATATTGTTCATTGAGTTTTGCTACCAGCATAATTTACATAGTTCTCAAACCAAATGGTTTAGATCCTATTGCTGAAAGTAGTTTTGCTACCAGCATAATTTACATAGTTCTCAAACACAGTCATGTGTACGCACGATTAGACGATAGTTTTGCTACCAGCATAATTTACATAGTTCTCAAACTTCAGTTAATAACTTACATACATGCATGGTGTTTTGCTACCAGCATAATTTACATAGTTCTCAAACTTGCATATTGTGGTATGTTGGCTAGATTTGGTTTTGCTACCAGCATAATTTACATAGTTCTCAAACGATGCATCAATATCACTTGGAGTAGATAACGTTTTGCTACCAGCATAATTTACATAGTTCTCAAACCTAATATGGTGGAAATGATGATTAAATTGAGTTTTGCTACCAGCATAATTTACATAGTTCTCAAACAGAAATTCAACATCCCTGTTAAAAAATTGGGTTTTGCTACCAGCATAATTTACATAGTTCTCAAACTCAATGATACCAAAGGTCAGCACCGCTACAGTTTTGCTACCAGCATAATTTACATAGTTCTCAAACACTTCGTCTTGGTTGTTAAGTATATTTGTTGTTTTGCTACCAGCATAATTTACATAGTTCTCAAACATAAGGGTATATAGTGGAATACCCTTTTATTGTTTTGCTACCAGCATAATTTACATAGTTCTCAAACAATGTTGGCTTTCCTATCGCAGTAACAATGGTTTTGCTACCAGCATAATTTACATAGTTCTCAAACAATTCTGTACCTTATCAGGATTACTTCACAGTTTTGCTACCAGCATAATTTACATAGTTCTCAAACGGATAACAGACGGTCAACTGTTATTCCTGAGTTTTGCTACCAGCATAATTTACATAGTTCTCAAACTGATCCTAGTGAATGGGAAGAAATTGATCCGTTTTGCTACCAGCATAATTTACATAGTTCTCAAACTGATATATGCCTCACTATTCAAAGTATTGAGTTTTGCTACCAGCATAATTTACATAGTTCTCAAACTAGGGGCTGTCTCTGCTGGTACTAGTTTCAGTTTTGCTACCAGCATAATTTACATAGTTCTCAAACAAGCCATAAACACGATGTTGTATTTATGCAGTTTTGCTACCAGCATAATTTACATAGTTCTCAAACTTAATACCTTATTCTTATATGGTTTTGTGAGTTTTGCTACCAGCATAATTTACATAGTTCTCAAACCAAGCATGACGATACATGAGATGTACGTATGTTTTGCTACCAGCATAATTTACATAGTTCTCAAACAACAGTACACTATATATCATACGTTCACAGTTTTGCTACCAGCATAATTTACATAGTTCTCAAACAAATGATAACAAGCTTAATTCAGAAAAAGCGTTTTGCTACCAGCATAATTTACATAGTTCTCAAACCATGCATACCCTATTATGAAACGAAAGCAAGTTTTGCTACCAGCATAATTTACATAGTTCTCAAACGTATGGTTGATTATTTTATGTCAAGATATGTTTTGCTACCAGCATAATTTACATAGTTCTCAAACCAGACCCTGAAGACAGCGCATTTAAGATGTTTTGCTACCAGCATAATTTACATAGTTCTCAAACGACGATAAGCAGATTACAGAGTTTAAATTTGTTTTGCTACCAGCATAATTTACATAGTTCTCAAACCGATAGGCTTTAAATTCGTAAAGAGTGGAGGTTTTGCTACCAGCATAATTTACATAGTTCTCAAACTGATAATTGTTTTGATAATTTACTTGTGTGTTTTGCTACCAGCATAATTTACATAGTTCTCAAACCAACAATGGATACATCAACAATGCATGTATGTTTTGCTACCAGCATAATTTACATAGTTCTCAAACTCAACCGCTAATGCGTATAAGTTAGTTTCCGTTTTGCTACCAGCATAATTTACATAGTTCTCAAACCTCAAATGTTGAGTACATGTAAATATCCAACATAGTAATTGGTATGCTATTTTGCATACCAATTATATCACACATAGATCTTTATCAATTATCTGAACATTATCGACAATACTATTATCCAACGACAGATATCTTTCAATCAGTAAAATTCTAATACCTTTATAGTCCATTATCTTTATGAAATTATTAAACTCTTCTCCTGTCAGATAACTACGCAATGATATAAACACAAATAGTTTAGTTTTAATAATTTGAGAAAAGATATCAATGTAATCAACTATCTCTTCTAGTAATGATGAATAGTTATGCTCAAGTTGTATGTCTAATAATTTAATCATATCAATTTTAGTTATACTTTGGTTAAAGCATAGTGGATATGGTGATGAATTAATTAAATCATTCCCAAAATCAATTAATTTCTGATATAAGTCCTGATATAAATCGTCATTATCATAGTTGCTTTCTACATATTGTTGTAGCTTATTCTTTAACTGTTTAGATAAACTACTAATTTCAAATACATCTGTAATTAATAGAATATTTTTAGAAATATCTAATATTGCATCTTTATCCGAAAGAATAAAGTCTCCAATCTTATTATTAATTTGAAATTTCAGTTGAAGAATAATAGTTCGCAATAGCTCAACATTTTCAACCACTAATGTTTGCGACCCTTTTTCAAAATCTAGTGTTTCGAAAAATTTAGAATTAGCCAGTTTCATAATACAATCATTCTTTCCGATGAATTAATAACATCACCTTTTTTGTTTCCTATAATCATTTCCATATTCGAATACTGTTTTTCAGTTACTGTAAGTATCTGTATCAATCCCTCATCAGGACTATTTTTTCTTATGTGTGAAATCAATGCATTTGCAGCTAACTGATTTTGTGCCAATTTTGAGTACACTGATTCTTGCATCATAATAAATCCATCTTTTAATAAGAATCTTCGAAACTTTGTATATGCACGAATACCTTGTATCGTGGTTATAGGCAAATCAAAGAACACTATCACTCTCATAACACGTAAATTCATATTCAACAAATTTAATTAGACTAGGATTTTCAGATGAAATTGCATCTAGTATACTCTTAACATAAATTTCAATCGCATTGAGCATATATTGTTCACGACCCATAATACTTACCTTCCTATTAAGGAAGGTAAGTATTGATTGCTTAATATCGGCGGAAAGAACAATATGTTCAAGTTTTAATATCAGCAAATCAATAAAAGGTCGTAGTGGTTCCATCAAATCACACGCAAGATTATAACTATTAAAAATATTATCGTGATGAATACCAATCTGTGTAATATATCCATTCTTAACGATTTCTCTACATACTGCTGAAAGAAGAATACTATATCCATAATTTAATTGAGCATTGATAATATTATCCTTATCATCACGCGAAAAATCTTTTCCGAATAATGAATTAAAATAAACCTTGGCCGCATGCCCTTCACGATTTGTAGTATCTCCTATTTCAACATCATAAGAATACTGCTTTAATTTTTCTCCAGACTTCACATGATTATATCTATTTAATACTCCCATCTGCCCAGCAATTTTTCTAATCACTACTTCTTTCCAAATAATCATTTTTGAATTTAAATTCCAATTATACTGTTTTCTAATTTTCTCACTGGTATCATGTGAACCATAAAATGGGATATATTGTCCATTTGGATATCTTTTTTCGTCACAGAATATTATTCCAATCTTATTAGCTGCAAGTTCGCACAACAGATATGCTGTTAGTGAAACAGATGGTGTTTCAACAATTATCAAAGAAATTTCGCTAAGATGAACTCTTGAGACTTGATTACTTGAGCGGACCACTAAGTAATCCATCTTGTAATCAAGTTTTGCAGTATTCGATATTATTACTGTACGCCATCCCATATTATTTTAATAAATCCATCTCTTTTTCAAATAGACCTGTTATTGACTGATGAATAACCTTAAATACACTACACTTTGTGAAGAGATGTGGAATCACAATTACACCTGCTTGCTTTTTATTATTTAGTTTTTCAAGATTAGAGGATTCCCTATTACATTTAAATGCTTTTAATAGTTGTAGTAAAATATTGCATTGCTCCAAAATATCTAGTTCACTAAACTTTTCACGTCCTTCATTTACATCATTTTTGAGCGAGTTCAAAATTATTTCATAAGTATTACTGTTGAACTTTGTACATAAAACATCAAATAACTTGATATTATTTACCGAAGTAATATTTAAAATATTCTGTCGTTCTATATTTCCGTCTGGTTCCTCCTGCAAATATTTAGCGATATTTTTCAAATACTGTGAATCTTCATCATTAATTGATAATTGATAAATATGATGGCATACATACTGTTTTCCGCTTCTGCCGGTAACCACCAGCTTTTTATTATTGATGCTAAACAAAGAGCCCATTAGTATCTTAGGTTTGATTATCTGTGGCTCTTTAAGACCTAAAACTGATTCACAGTATTTTATAGGATCTTGTAAATATAACTCAACATCTTTTATATATACGGTTTCAAGCGAACGTTCTCTAGCCTTCTTTCCTTTATATTCAACAGCGAATAAGAATGCGCTAGATAACTTATTATATCCGCCATACTTTTCAATATCCTTACCTTGCTTAATAGGGAATTGCCCTTTACCCTTTGGAACAATTTGTTGATCAAATAGTTCCCCTTTAACTTCATATGGTGCAAACGCGATAATAGGATTATTTTTAGCCATGTACTTTTTAATAGTATTAAAAGTACTTCCTTTAGCATCCCATGCTCCAGGCACGCTAAAATCAAACACTCTCTTTAAGCTGTAATTCTCATTACGAATATTATTGAAGAATTTTTCTGTGAATTTAGTATCATAAACATTTCCGACCACAATATTTAAATATGCATCCTTTGCATGGTGTAAATCATTTATTTCTCTAAACTTAGGTAGTTCTTTATCTTTTCTATTTCTGAACTCACTAACATTCCCCGCTTTGGAATATACAATTTTTGCTGATGGGTATTCTTTCTTTAATAATGTTGCAAGTGCTTTTGTAGACTGTTGTGTTTCTACTAATTGTCTTGCAACAAAGGAAGATAGTTCTTCGTCTGTTAATTCATAATTGCGAGTAAGGCGTTTATATTTCTCCTCATTGATCAATCCTTTTTCCTTTAGAATTTTCCAGAACGGTTGCATCTTTTGACGTATATCTTCTGAAATAGGATAAATATCAGTCTTCTCACCATTAATGTCCTTTTCAACTAAAACACGATTTGTAATACTATCATCTTTAATCTTTGAACGTGGGTAAATATGATCAATATCATATGTATTCTTATCATTGATTAACTTGTCAAAATCAATTCTCTTTCCAGTGTACATACTTCTACCCATTTGAGTATAGTAAAGATATAGTTGATCCCTACGTAATCTTGAATTGCTCTCGTTGCTTAACTTTTCAAATAATTCTTCATCATAAAAGCCATCTGCTTGGGATTTACATGATTTATACAACTCTAAAAGTGTATCTTTACGTGATTCAGTTCTCTTTTTCTTCATTGCGCTCTTCTTTTCTCTAGCCATTTCAATGAAGATTTTTTTAGGTGCTGATTTTTTAATATCTACAATTTCATCTACAATACGTAAAGCTTGCCAAATACTACGTCTTGCTGCTGGAGAAATATACATATCATCTAATTCTTCGTGAAGATTTTGCTTTTCATCGTAATTTTCCGCTTTGTAATTTTCGATATTTTGTTTAAACTGATATTTTTCATTGCTTAAAATTTCCATTAATGTAGCATTTGTATTCCACATAATATCAAGAATACTGCATGCTTCTCCATCTTCAGGATTAATTGTATAAATATCCGTTAATAACGTTTTAGATAATCTACCCCATTCCTTGTAATTTAGTTTTGCAAGGTACTTAACATCATTCTCTGATAATCCTTTGATATTATTCTTTAACCATCTTCTAAGCATTGATTTATCGTCAGAATAAACTAAAATACCTTTAATAATTCGCTCAATTTCTTCTGGCGTACACTTATTTTCTTGAACAATTTGGGTAAAATCATGATGCGATTTTAACTTAGATTTTATCTCAATATCGATTCCACTAACTATATCTTCTTTTTCAATATATCCATTCTTCAATAAGTAAATATAAATTGATTTTCTAGTCACCTTTTTCTTACTGTTTTCAAAGAGATCGGTATAAATAGCTTGTTTAACTTCAACAGGTATTGCTTTACCATTTACCTTGATAGGATTAATTTCATTCAGAACATTATATTTACTGTATAGTAGTGAATCCATCGGTAGAACTGGATCATTTGTATAAGTGCACCGACCAATTAATCGATTCATAAATTCATGAGCAGTCTTATCCAAATCAATAACATTACTAAAATTCCATGGATATATTTTTTCATCGCTTCTATATACCCATGAGCGAGTAGATTTTGTATTTAGTGGCCCAACATAATACGGTATCTTAAACTTAAAAATTAGTTTAATCTTATCGACTACAGATATATCTTCTTGTTCATCATTCATAAACGGTAAATACGCTACGATATTTTTGAGAATTTGGTTTAATTCTCTTTCATGAATTTGATATGGTACAACAGAGTTATTTGTTCCCTTTAATTTAGTTAAGAATGATTTATCCTCAACTTCCTTTGCAATTCTAACTTCATCTTCATTTTCAGATTTTACCATATCTCTGATATATGGCTTAATGAATAAACAGAATTCCTCTTGACTACAGACATTCTTTGAATTGGTCTGACTATATGCCGCATAATTTTTCTTCTCTGTTGGACTACTAAAAATCTTTTTATAGTCTTCTGGATGATTTTTCTTGATATATTTCTTAAGAATCATCAAGTCTTTTTTATTCTTTTCGAACAATTCAACTTTTGCATCACACAGATATTTATGCTTGCCTAAAGAAGAAGTTAATACAGCGATATCGTATACTTCTTTTGCATGTATTAATAAGTCAATATTATCTCCAAGAATATCTACAACATCATTTAGTGTTTCCTCAATATCACTATCTAAAGATAAATTTTGTTTTCCATCGAATTCAATATCTTTAAATAGGTTAGATAATGAAATTGAAGATCCTGATAACATTTCAATTAAAACTGAAATATTAATATTTTCAGAATCTGTAATATCTCCATATAACTTTTTAAGTGATATCTTCTTCTCCTTCTTTGTAAGATGCTTATCAGATAAAACATTAATAAATTCTTTTTTATTTTCAATATTAAATTCAATATCATTTTCATTAAGATACTCTTCAAAATCGGATACTGCTTCATCTAATGTTTTTACATCTCCATTAGCTGAATTATCATAAATAAAATGACCACGATATTTAATCAAATGATGCAACGCTAAAAATACCAAACGTATATCGTGTTCTGTAGAGTTATGAATTAAATCACTACGCAAATGATAGATTGTTGGATATTTTTTTAAATAGTCTTTATCCGTAAAATTGGTGTCATTAAACAGAAGGAATTTTGACGGTTTACTCTTGTCATCTGCCCATAAGTTACTTTCATGTAGTCTTACAAAGAAATTATCATCAATTTTGCGAATTTCTTTTTCAAATAATTGTTCTAGTAATAATAGTCTGTACTTTCGTCTAGCTAATCTTCTGCGATTGCCACGATGTGTTCGACGTTCTTCTGCTGTAGATGCTTCATCAAAAAGTCTGGCACCCCACATAGACTTTCCTCTAAATTTCAGAACATTGTAATCGGTATCTGTAACTGCCCATCCAACTGAACTCGTTCCTACGTCTAAGCCTAAATAGTAATTGCCTTGTTGAAGATTGTTACCATTGTTTTTCATTTGCCCCTCCATTTTTTAAAATATTATTGACAACATTTTTATTTTTAGTATTATGAAATTGTCTTATACCAGTAAGATAATTTACATAGTAAGTTCAAACAAGCTTTTAGCGAAATTACCGCTTTGCGGATTCACATTGTGTGAAGTTAACTCTCGAAAGAGAGTTTTTTCTTTTCATGCTTATAGATTTCACAATACTGAAAAACTATTATTAAAAAAACTTAAAACCTATTATTGATTGTTACGGCCGGTAAAAATCACTATACAAAGTATAGTACAACATTTTTTCTATATCAAATACGATTTAGAGATATGCTTGCAAATAGCATGTTAGATAACTCCTTATTCTCTATACTAACTTGTATTAATATTCATTTATGTTTGTCCTTTCTAGAATGCACTTCACTTTTTCAATTTTCAGTCTACTAAAGTATCTATACAAAAAATACGCCAGACTCCACAAATAAATGATTAAATGATTAAAACCGATCATTTTCAGATCGGTTTGCATGTTAAGTGATATTATTATCCAAAATTAATACTTATTTTACTGCATTAGCGATGAAATCCCATGCCTTCAAACCATTTGCGTCACATGTATTATTGAAGAAATAAATCCAGCTCCAATGTCCCATGTACTGATATGGCTTTCCAGTATTTTCTAATGTTGGCTGTCCATTTACATCTGCGTAGTATGTTCCTGTTGTATCTACAATATGTTCAGTTACTGATACATGTGTGTTTTTTGCGCCAGCAGCTTCTAGTCTTTGTAGAAGTGGTACTTCATGAAGTTCTGGTACAACCGTTGTATCATCTTGAGAATAAACATAATACATCTTCAAGTTAGCTAATGTCTTCACTTGTTCGTCTGTAATTAATGAATTTGGTAATGCTTCACAAATTGGCACATACGCATCATATTCTGTTGGATAGTTTAGTGCCATTAACATTGTCATATATCCACCATTGGAACATCCAGTAATTACAACCTTTGTAGAACCTGTTTCTTCTTTGTACTTTGCAATTAGTTCATGTAGAGATTCTAAATAGTGTGATGTTCCATCTGCTTGAATACCGCCACCTGTAAAGTTTGTCATCTTTCCATCATTATCCATCCAGTATGTTGGACATTGTGGCACAAGAACATTTGCTCCACCTACTGCAGATTGGAACTCTTCATCACCTAAGATTCCTGCTTTATTTGCAAGAAGTGTGACAGAAGGATCTGTATTTTTTGTTCCTCCTTCACCAAGACCATGTAACCAAACAACTAACGTCTTACTTCCACCTTCTGGTGTGTATGAAGCGTATTGGTAAGTTACACCATCTTTTGCTTTAAAAGTATTCAGTTTAAATTTATCTACAGAAGTTGTTTTAGATGCTGGATCAACACTGATTGTTAAATCCTTTACTTCTGTACCCTTGCTTGTAAGCTTTGTATTATCCGCTTTTGAAACTGTTAATGTATATGGATGAGACCATGTGTTCATCATACTTGGAAATGAGAAAAGTAATGGCGATCCATCATTTGGTGAAACGTAGAGTTCAAGCTTTACACGTGTTGATGGTTCTGTTGTCTTCTTACCACTCTCATCTACAAGATAAGCATCCGTAACTTGACGAGGTACATCAACTTCCTCTACCGGAAATCCCTCTGCCATGAAATTTGTTGCTTGCTTGTGTTCTGTTACCGTAAATGAATCTGTTGAAACTGCATCTAGTGGGTGGTCTAAATTCATTATGATACTATCCGTTCCACAACCCCAATCATATCCTGTAATTGTCATATCATATGCTCCTGTAATTACATCACTTCCTTCCACGGAAGCCTTCTTTTCTGCACCGCATCCTGCAATTGGCAACAACAATGCGCATGCAAGAATCATCTTTAAAGTATTATTCATTCAAATGCCCTCCTGTATTTAAGTGTATTGAATGTAAGCGATTACTTATAGTTGTTTTATAACCATTATTAGTCAAATTATAACTGTTGATGTTCTTGTTTCCATTTAGCTGGGCTACAGTGGTGCTTCTTTTTGAATTCTCTTTCCAAGGATTTCACATTCGCAAATCCACATATATCACTAATTTCTGAAATTGTATGTCGATTTTCTAATAATTCAGCTTCTGCTTTTTGTATACGAATTCTTGTCGCATATTCACCTAAGGAAAATCCAGATACTTGCTTAAACTTTCTCGAAAGATAACCATAGGATACATTCATCGCTTCTGCGGTCTTTTTTGCATCGAAAATTTCAAATACATGTATCGACATATAGTGCATTGTATTTGTAACTAAATCTATTGTATTGGTGATAATTTTATTCTCTTTTTGAACTATATATTGATTGCATAAGATACTTAGAAAACGATTCAGTGCAGTCATAACAATTAATCTTCTATTCAGCAAGTTACTATCGTATGCATTTACAAGTTGACACAATAAATCTGTCATTTTCTTTCTATCTTCTTCTAAATATTCATGCCTGAATGTTATTTCCGCAAAATTCTCGATTAAATAACATAGATATGGATATGAAATCTGTATCGCGTATCCATGGTAGATATGATCTGCATCTGTTATTTCAAGTTCATGGACACTAGCCGAATTAATAAGCGCAAAATCACCTGGATAGACTTTTCTATCACCTTGATCTTCATGAATTTGTGTACCACCAGATACTGGCAATAAAATTTCAATGCTTCGATGCCAATGTCTTGGCACAGAAATATTTTTGAAGTATTATCAATCTTCACCTCAATGATAGATAATGGTATATCATCATCCATTTTAATAGGTTCATAGATTTCGTCATATGTATCAACCCCCTTACTAGGATAGTGAGACATAAATGTATCAATACGGAATTTACTCATTACTAAGTCTCCTCATGTTTCAGAAAAGTAAATATATAAAGCACATATTTATCATAACCTATAAATATCTGTTCATCCATGCATGAAAATTTTGCTGAATCTAAAAAACAGTACACTTGATTAAATGTACTGTCATAGCTAACTAATGAACAATGCGATAATACGCTCTTGATGTAAGACGGAATATAACAAAATATACAAGGGAGAAAATTCCTATTACTGCAAATAGCATCTTTGCATACTCCATATAGGAATTTACTGCAAATAAACCAAGTAATTGAGAAACTATCTTTGATGCCACTAGGCTATGTAAAGCAGCTACCGCTAGCGGTGCCAAAAACAACCATAATACTTGTGAATTACTTGTTTGGTGAATTAATTGATCTGGTAATCCAACTTTTTTCATAATTTGGAATTTATCACGATCTTCATATCCTTCATTTATCTGTTTGTAATATGTAATTAACACAGTACCAACAATGAAAATAATACCAATTAATACACCTAGGAATAGGAATCCTCCATTTAACTCATACGCATTTTTGATAGCTTTCGCTTTCGTTTGAAAATAGAAAGAGTTTTCTTTTGCGTATGTTTCCTGTGTTGCAAAATATGTTGCTTTATCAATTGCATTCGTTTTGAGATTCCAATTTAAGGTAGCCGTAATATTTGGCGTGTAATATTCACCTGTATCAATATTTTTCATCTGTAGAACTTCCCCAATTTTTTTCATAACTGTGAAATCTTTTGCGATGATTCCATAACTTTCTACGGCATATGTTGAGGGAATAAAATTTGGAGCTTTATGAATCGTATATGTAATACCACCAATCTTAACTTGATCTAAATCGAGTAGATTTTTTTGATTTGCACACATTAATATTTCGTTGTCATTTAATTCAATATGTTGATGTGTACGTTTATTGTAACTTGCAAGGTCACTAATAATCATGAAATATGGTTTTGGTGATTGTTCTGATTTCAAGGCTGTTAATGCATTCCCAACACGAGATGCGGCTGTTACATATCCATAAGAAATATAATCATCATCAAGACCATTAGAAAGCTCTAAACCTTGATTAGCTGCAGTATATAAAATATGCTCAATTTCATTTTTATTTTCTGTAGTAACGGTTTCATTAGAGGATAATAAATATTCACGCGGCATCAGATTATCTACCGTTTTCTGAATTGTCGAGTAAATCGCTGCGGTTGCAGATAATGTAATCAATACACCAGTGCTAAGAATAGATACACTCGCCAATGATACTGCGTTTGCCTTCATACGATACAACAGTCCACTGACACTTAGAAAATGTGTTGGCTTATAGTAATATTTTTCATTCCCTCTTTGTAGTTTTAAGATGAAAATTGAGAATGATATATACAAAAGATATGTTCCTAATAGCACTAATAATGCGGCTGAGAAGAAATAAACCAATGAACTTAATATTCCTTGAATTGTTAAGGCAATTGCATATCCTGCGCCAAGTAATATAAAGCCTAGTAATAAGAATAAATATCTATTTTTTGGCTCGCCCTCACCTTTATGCTGATTTCCTAGAAGTTGTACAGGAGTTGCAAGATAAATCTTAATATTATTTCTGACAAGAATAATCACAAATAATACGAAAGCCAATACCACTGTTGATACACATGCAGTCATACTAAATGGAAAATCCATTAAACGACCAGCTGCATCTTTCAACAGATAATTCAATGCAATGAAAGTAACTTTTCCAAAGATATATCCACCAATAACACCAATTAAAAGTGTGCAAATAAACAACATAAAATATTCAATGAATAGAATTTTACGGATATGTTTCTTCTCTAGACCAAGAATTCCATATAATGCAAATTCCTTATTTCTACGTTTCATTAAGAACCCATTTGCATACATGATAAAGATAAATGTAAAGATAGCAACTAATACGACACCAAATTGAATAACAGATGGTAAATCCGCATGTCGTGTCTTTACATACTCATTTGACAAGAGAGATACCATAATATTAAACAATAAAAACATGATTCCAATTGATAATACAAATGGTATTTCAAGCAATCTATTTGCATGCAGGTTACGCTTTGCAAACCCAAATGCCATTCCCCACTTCATTAGTCTTCACCTCTTTTTGAAAGAACTAACTGTGCTTGATGAATACGTTCCATGAAGTCTGCTTGGTTCTCATTTGTACCTCGATACAATTCATGATAAACAATACCATCTTTAATAAATAAGACTCTCTTCGCATAAGAAGCTGCACGAAGTGAATGTGTAACCATCAGAATTGTTTGACCATTTCGATTAATACTATCAAATAGATTTAGAATCATTTCGGATGAAGCAGAATCTAAAGCACCTGTTGGTTCATCCGCCAACAACAATGATGGTTTTGTAATCACTGCTCTTGCGATAGCTACTCTTTGTTTCTGACCACCTGAAATTTCATATGGATATTTATTTAACAATTCCTGAATTCCAAGACAATCCTGCATGCTTGATAGTCTATTCTTCATCTCTTTCACAGAAACCTCAGATAGAACAAGTGGTAGAAAGATATTATCCTTATTGGTAAATTGATCTAGTAGATTAAAATCCTGAAAGACAAATCCAAGTTCATTTCTTCTAAAACTTGCTATTTCCGAGTCTTTTAAATTACTAATGTTTTTCCCATTCAATAAGATGTTACCTGATGTTGGTTTATCTAGTGTCGCAATCAAGTTTAAAAGTGTTGTTTTTCCTGCACCAGATTCTCCCATAATCGATATAAATTCTCCCTGCTGTACGGAAAAATGAATACCACTTAAGGCTTCTGTTTTAATATTTTTTGTTTGATATATTTTCTTAACATCTGTAAGTTCCAATACTGTTGTCATATTTGAATTCTCCTTTTGTATAGTCTTATTTTATAGTCGCAAAAGACTACTAGCATTTATCAAACATGACAAATCATGCCTGTATTCTTACATTTTTGTAAGGTTATTAGGAAATACCAATCGAAAGATACTACCTTTAGATAGCTTTGACTCTACCTCAATTTGAATATTTAATTTCTCAGATATCTTCTTAGCAAGGTATAATCCTAATCCACTGGACTTCTCATTCATTCGGCCATTAAAACCTGAATATCCACGATCAAATATCTTAGGAATATCTTCACTGCGAATCCCAATTCCTGTATCTTTGATTTCTAATGCATGTTTATCCTCAAGATATTGAATCGATATCTTTCCATTCTCTGTGTACTTCAGCGCATTCGATAAAATTTGTTCGATAAGAATCGTAAGCCACCGACTATCACTAACTACAAACGTTACATTACTTTGATACTCTAAAGAAATATGATTATGAATAAATAACAACGAATATTTCTTCAATAGATTCTTGATGATATCATCGAGATTCACCTGTGTAATATCCATATCAGTAGAATAATCAATCACCTTTAGATAATTCATTGCCATATTGATATATTGTTCTATATAGATTAACTGCATTTTTAATTTTGTATTGGTAGTTTCATCAGGTTTTTCTAACAGAAGTTTACTTACAGTCATAGGTGTTTTAATTTGATGAAGCCACATCAAAAAATATGCATTTAAATCATCCCTCTGATCTAGTATTTCACTTTTCAGTTTTTCATTTTCATCTAATAATCTTTCATTATCATCTTTTACATCACTTATTTTTTGATAATTAAACCAATACATTATCAAATAGATGAATAACACAAAACCTAATATCTCTACTCCTAGAAATACATACTCTATCTCTATTTTCGCAAACACAAAAATAGAGATAAATACGATACAAACAAGAAGATATCCAAACAGAATGACACTCTGACTTTTTATATAATCCCACAATAATTTCATCGTATTATTTGCCTTCTTTCAAATAGTATCCAATTCCTTTTTTCGTCTGAATCAAATCATCTAGTCCAATTTCTGATAATTTTTTTCTTAGACGCGTCATATTAACTGCCAAAGTATTATCGTCGATAAAATTATCACTTTGCCAACAATGATCCATGATACTATCACGCTTTGCGATATCCCCTTTCGCTTTAAATAAAGTCTCTAGAATCAATAGTTCTGTATGCGTTAGATCAATCGATTTCTTACTGCTTTCTAATTTAGCCGCTGATAAACTCAACTTCAAATCACCAAAGATCAAATTATCTGTAGATATTGCATAATCGTATGTTCTACGAAGTAATGCTTGAATCTTTACACGTGCTAAGTGAATACTAATTGGTTTGGTAATATAATCATCTGCACCACACTGCATTGCCATAACCATATCCATGTCATCACTATGTGATGATATAAAAATAATCGGCACGCTCGACTCTTCGCGAATCTTTTGGGTCCAATAATATCCATTGAAATATGGTAATGTAATATCCATTAAAATCAACTGAGGTGTCTGTTCTCTAAACTCTTCTAATACTGCATTGAAGTCATGAATAGAACAAGTTTCATATCCCCACTGTTTCAATTCTTCACTGATGACTGTTACTATATCTTTATCATCTTCTACTATTAATATCTTCATCATCGTCACCCTAGCTAAATCATGTATAAAATACATAGAACTATCATAACACACAAAAAACCAGTGAGCTTCCAGCTTATCATGCTAGATATTTATATAGTGTTATTATAATATCCATGAAAACGGAGATTCTATGATTGAAAGTACCGCTACCAAAGAACCAGCAATGAAACTCAGAAAATTATGGGATAATGACAACTGTGCCAAAGGTATTATTGCATCTGCGAAAACAGAAAATATTATAACGATATCTTATTAACACTGGTATTTTTATAATTCATGTTGTATAGTCTGAATGCAAGCATTCTGTGGCAACCTTTTATCGCTTAAGTGCGTGTTTGCCAGAGTCTGCTTGCATTTTTATGTGATTCTGTGTTATTTCTTATATATATATTTCTAAAACTATACTAAAAAGTGAACCTTTCAACACGATGGGGTTCACTTTTTAAATATACATTATTTTATAGGCACATCTGGTAAATCTTCTTTACATCTTCCACTGTTAATGGAACATATGCGTGCTTTAATCGATCATGCAAACATGCCGACTCTGCCATTGCTTGGAAGTGTTCTTCATTAATATTTACTTCTGAAAGTGTCATTGGAATTCCATTGGACTTGAAGAAGTCATGTAATGCTTGAATACCTT
>ERZ773263.853-NODE-853-length-19770-cov-17.773472_pt1 | contig 19770 bp, 13 predicted proteins | sample MGYA00511076_ERZ773263 | MGnify/ENA primary metagenome ERZ773263 (study PRJEB29015, sample SAMEA2738155) | human oral metagenome | biome: human oral; feature: human-associated habitat; material: saliva | place: China | collected 2195 ... | reverse complement strand
CACCAGGGCGGCGCTAGCCTCGTCGCAGGGGGCGACGAGCGTGACACCCGTGCGTGAGCCCGCCGCCGACACGATCCCGGCGGCGTCCATCGCACTGGGGTCGAGGAAGACCACCGCCCCGGCGCGCGCCAAGTCCTCCACGAGGCCCGGGGCCCGCGTGCAGGCGATGACCCGCGCCCTGTCGACCCGTCGCATCGGTCGACGTTGCAGCAGGCGCACTCCTCGATGGGTGAGCCCCTCGTCGGCGAGCTCGTCGATGCCGATCTGCGCATCCGGGCGCGCATCGCTGACCTGGAATCGCACGACCTGACCCGAGGTGGGGTGCGCGGCCAGCGGCGCGGAGGTGTCCACGTGCAGTCGCCACTCCCCCATGCCAAACAGATCCACGCGCCCAACGTAGGACAGGCGCGCACCCAGCCCTGTGAGTCGGGCCAGGAGGACGCGCAGGTCCTCCTCGACGCCCTCGACGATGATGTCGACCGTGAAGTCGCGGCCCGGCGGCGGCGAAGCGGGTTCGGGCGCCCGCGAATGACGGCGCGTCAGGTCGGCGAGCATCGCCGTGAAGGACTGGAGGATGCCGGCGTCATCCCGCATGGTGGCGTCAATGCATGCCAGAACCAGCGCGATGAAGGCGCCACCCGGGTCGATCCTGCCTGTCGCCTCGTTTGTCGCGTCCACCAGGCCGATCTGTGCCTGGGAGGAGAAGCGGGAAAAGACGTCCTCCGCCTCGGGCAGCGTGGGCCCCAGCTCCGCAACCTCGCGCACGGCACCCCCCAGCATCTCCGCCAGCGCATCCGACCAATCAATATAGGAGGAGGACGGCGCAAGGGAGGAGGCGAGCATCCGACGCAGGACCAGGGGCGTCACCTGCGCCGCGTCCCCCAGGGCCCCCGCCCACGCCTCGAACAGGGCGGCCAGGGCAACGCCGCTGTGCCCCACGCCCCTGCGGATCAGGGTCTCCACGGCCGCTTCGAGCGCGACGCGCAGATGCGCGCGCGGCTCCAGGGAATCCATCGCGGCCGCCAGGGCGGCCATCGTGGCAGCCGCGTTCGTGCCCGTGTCGCAGTCCGCTCCGTCCCAGCCGTCCAGGTCGTCAAGGAAGGGCGCGAGCCTGGCCGCCTCCTCGGCCCCCGCTCGGCACGCCGCGATAATCACCGATGCATTCAGTTCCATGACTCCCCTTTCCGGCACCCTCAATTGTCCCCACGGCGCCCGCTGTGTGCGACCTGACACGACCGATACGCCGTGCGACTTGTTGAAAGTGCGCATCATCCGCTATTCTGTCATGGTTGCCTTCGGTTCAAGCACCGAAGGATGCGTTTCCCCGCGACCGCGGGGAGCCAAAGACTGAACTGGAAGACATACCGAGGAGAACATCGTGGCTGCCGTTTGTGACGTGTGCGGTAAGGGACCCGGCTTCGGCAAGAGCGTGTCGCACTCGCACGTTCGCACCAACCGCCGGTGGAATCCGAACATTCAGCGCGTTCGCGCCCTGGTCAATGGGACGCCCAAGCGCCTGAACGTGTGCACCAAGTGCCTGAAGTCCGACAAGGTCGCCCGCGCGATCTGAATCGAGACAATACACCACAGCTGGTGGGGTGAGGCGTTACGCCTACCCCACCAGTTTTTGTATGTACAGGCAGCCCCGCTCCCGCGCCGCGAAACTGGGATCGAAGGACAAAACGTGTTGGTTATGTAGCGGCTTTTCGTTGTGCTGGCGCGGGAAAGTCGGTGTTCAAGGTGCTCTTTTCACCGTGGGGCATGAATACCCCCACGCGCCCGATGCGCGGGCGGACGCGCAGCCAGGTGTGGACATTGAGCGTCAGGGGGCAGTTCGCCAGCGCCGAGGGTGCCCACCATGTCATGCCTCTGGTACGCCACCGACTGCTCCATTGGCGGCGCCACCGACTGCGCCACCGACTGCTCTATCGGCGGCAGCGCATAACTCCCGTCGGGTCTGCTATCGAAGAATGTCGCATGCAATTCCCCCGACCCTGTGTCGCGCCACGCATTCGCATCGTTGGAATTGCAACGTTTGTAGACACTGTTGAACATTCACCCAATCGAATTGCATGCGAAACTGCTCCGAGCGAGCACCAGCAACGCGCGCGTGGGCCCGACGCCTCGCACGTGGGACCTCTGATCCGCGCCTGAGTCCGCTCATGCGCACGTGGGCCCGCTAATGTGAGCGTGGGCAGCCCCGCCCAGACATGGAATAGCGGGTTGACGTGCGATATAGCCGGTTAGCGCACGCAATAGCGGGTTCGTGTGCGAGCGACACACCATGTCCGAGACAGTTTTGCCCAAAACGTAGACCACCTCGCCCACGACACCCCATTGTCGGCGTTTTTCGCCGAGGTGGTCTGCACTTTGGGCGCCACGCCGCCCCGAACCGTGACCTCAGTGCCCCGAACCGCGACCTCACCACCCCGAACCGCGACCTCATCGCCACCAAACAGGGGGAATTGCAGCATTAGGGGCGCGACACGCCGGCGACACGCCGTGATGAGGCTTCTAATGGTGCAAAACCCCCACCATTACCCCTGGTGCCACGCTCCCCCACTGGTGCAATGCACCCTCACTGATGCAGGCCTGCCCTGCCAGGCGCCGATAAACGCCAGAAAGGCGTCGCCAACGGGGCCTTGCTGCACTGGCGCGTGTAGGGCGGGGTGCCGATAAACGCCGGAAAGGCATCGCCGACAGAAACGGGGCAGGGGCAAGGTTGACCAGCTCCGCGACGACGCTTGTGGCCGGTGAGGCGAAACACCCGATCAGGTTGAATCCTCCCGATCAGGTTGCATCTCGCCTCACAGGTCGAATGCCCCCGACCAGCTACAATTCTCCCGAATAAGTGAAATCCTCCCGATCAGGTTGAATCCTCCCGATGGGGTTGATCCAGTCTGAGGAGCTGCGGCGCGAGCATGCTAGCCCGAGGCCCCCTCCCTCGACGATGCCTGGGACTAACTCCCAACCAACACGTTCTGTCCTACAGCCCGGCAATCACGGCGATCAACACCCGGCGACACTCGTGCTTTCGATGCTCACGTCGAATGTTGGTTTGCCGTCGGCGTCAAGGATGAGCGACGCCGACTCGTCGAGCCTCAGCGACGCGACCGCGACTGACGGTACCGATCGGAGCACGCCACCCGACGTGTTAGGACGAATCAAAAACGAGAGGTCCGACTTGAACTTGTTCGGTTCATAGTCCACGCTCTCGACACTGACGGGCTCGTTCTGAACTTCCAGGACCGCCAGATTGCGGCTCTGCAGTGGAACCGGACAGCCACGATCAAGATTCCCTGCGGGAGTCACGCACGCGTGAGTCTTCTCCTTGATCGCTGCGAGCGCCGCCTCACGAATGTCCTGGGTGTACTCGGTGTTCACCTCGACATCCACCACGTCAGAGTCCGCTGGACGCCCGTCGTTTCCCTTCGCAACAACCACGACCGAATCAGCCGTGACGTACTTGCTAGACAATTCCGGTTCCAGGTTGTAGGTACCGGGGTAGAACGCCAGGAGGGCCCACCGCCCGGTGTCATCGGTCGTCAGCGGAGCAGTAGCTTGCACATTGTCGACGGTCATGCTCTCCACGTTGCGTCCCGTCACGTAGATTCGAGTGATGAGGGGATCGAGAATCTCCCAGTTGTCGAAGAATCCTAGCGTCGGCTCCCTCTTCATGACCCGGAAGGTCTGCGAAAAGCTCTCTCCCCTGACGCTCATCGTGGCCCTGACCTGATGCAGGGAGGACGAGGAGTCCGCATCCGTGTCAACGATTTCCTCGACAGTCAAACGGTTGGGCGTGGCCCCGAGGACCTCATCCGTCAAGAACACGCGTTGCTCGCTGGGAATGCCCGGATCGACCATCCGCGAGGCGGCACTGGCCTGCCCACTGGACAGCAGACCGAGATAGCGCCGAACCTGAGCCTCGGGAGTGCGCATCGATCTGGCAACAACGAGGCCTGCCACGCCCACGCCGATCAGCGCGATCACGACGGTGAAGGCGATGATCATACCGTGCGGACGACGCTTGCGGACCGCATCTGTCGGATAAGCGCCGGGTTCTGGCCCGCCGACTTGTCCGGTGGACACGCGCACGAGGGTTCCGTCCTCTAACAAGCGGACTTGCGCCCTCTGCGCGCCGGCAACGCCATCGGACGACGACGCGCCGGCACTCGACATGTCCGCTCCGAACCGCGCGAGCGGATCTTCGTTGTGGGGGTATCGACTCGTACTCATGTGTCACTCCTGACCTCTTGAGCGGCGGTGCGCCGTGTCGTAACCAACGAGTACTTCCTCGCTACATGGTTACCCAGACAGGGCTAACGTTAAGCACCGGGACCACGAAAGTCAAAACACCAGGTGGCGGAGCGGGAATCGCCGCTGATCCACCCCACGACCGCGCGAACAGGCCGCGAATGACACCTCGCTGCCCGCCGGACCTCGTGAACACGGGTCGAGCGGGCAGCGAGGGATACGAGCGCTACAGGAGCCCGGCCGCCAAGTCGAGCGGCGTGCCGAAACGGTGATTCGTCAACGATACCGCCTGCTCGCGCAGGAAGGGAAGCAGCTCGGCGTGCGGGCACGTCGTCACGGCACAGGTGTACAGAGCAATGTCGGGGCTACCAGCGCTCACGCGGCACGCATGCACCCACCGATCCTGCGCGGATTCCTCGCGCGGACCAAGGACACGCACGCGCAGCCCCAACCCGCCGGAGGCGGCCAGGGCGGCGAGTCGAGCATCCCACGTCTGTTTGTCGTCGACGCTCACCTCGATGCCCGCGGCCTCGATAGCGACCATCATCGAGTAGGGCAGCTGATCGGCAACCGACAGGGTGACGGGGCCTCCTGCGAGGATACCCGCCGCCATCACGCGCGCGATATCCGCCAAGGCGCTGCCTCGCTCTGCTCGGACGAGGACCGTGGCCGGGCGGTAGCGCAGGATGTTACGCTCGCACGCCAGGCCCGTGACGTCACGGTTGACCCCGTAGTCGCTTGCCCAGGCGGCGGCATCGGCGACGACGGCGCGATGCAGCTGCGCCAGCTCCGCCTGCCCAACGTGCTCGCCCGCCGCGTCGTACAGGGCGAGTACTCGGGCCGACAGACCCGTGCTCTCCCGCGCATCGGGTTGTCCCGCGAGCTGATCGTGGGCAGGTTCGATATCGCCCAGGCCCAGCAGGTAGGAGGGACCGCCCGCCTTCGTCGTCGAACCGATGGCGGAACGTTTCCACCCGCCGAAGGGCTGGCGGCGCACGATGGCCCCCGTAATGCCACGGTTGACATAGAGATTGCCCGCCTGGATACCATCCAGCCATTGAGCTAGCTCGTCGGTATCCAGGGTGTGGAGCCCGGAGGTGAGGCCGTAGTCGACGGAGTTCACCGCCTCGATGGCGTCCTCAAGCGTGTCGACGCGCATGACGCCGAGGACGGGCGCGAAGTACTCGGTGAGATGGAACTCGCTGCCGGGAACGACTCCCGCGCGGATGCCCGGCGTCCACAGGCCGCCTCCCAGGCAGCGGGGCTTGAGCACCCAGTGTTCGCCGGGTCCTAGCGTGGTGAGTCCGCGCAGGGCCTTCTCGTCGTCGGGCACGACCACGGGTCCCACCTGGGAGTCCAGGGCGGAGGGCGCACCGACCCGCAGCGATGCTGCGGCGTCCACGAGCTGGCGCGCGATGCGCGCGGAGTGTCCGGCCGACCCAACGAGGATCAGCAGGGAGGACGCCGAGCACTTCTGGCCGGCGTGGGCGAACGCCGAGGAGACGATGTCGCGCACGGCCAGGTCGGGGTCGGCCGACGGGGTGACGATAATGGCGTTCTTGCCGCTGGTCTCGCCCAGCAGATGCATGTCGGGTTTCCATGACTTGAAGAGGCGCGCCGTCTCGTAGGAGCCGGTCAGCACGACACGGTCAACCCGCTCGTGGGTCACCAGGTGGCGTGACACGTCCCCGTCCTCGAGGGGGGCGAGCGCCACCAGGTCCTTGGGGACTCCGGCCTCGTGGAAGGCCGCGACGAGCTCCGCGGCACAGCGCTTGGCGGGAGGCGCCGGCTTGAGGATGACGGCGCTGCCCGCGGCCAGTGCAGCCGCGACGCCACCGGTGGGGATGGCCACCGGGAAGTTCCAGGGTGAGGCGACGACGGTGACGTCCACGGGGACGAAGCGTGCCCCCGCCATGTGTGCCTCGTCGGTAAGCTGCAGCGAGGCACCCGCGTAGTGGTGGCAGAAGTCGATGGCTTCGCTCACCTCGGGGTCGGCCTGGTCGATCGTCTTGCCAGCCTCGGAGCCGGCGACTTCGATGAGCTCGCCTCGGCGCGCGGCGAGGACGTCGCCGACGCGGTGCAGCGCGGCGGCTCGCTCCTCGGGGGCCAGGGCTTGCCAGGCGTGGGCGGCCTTGGCGCTCGCATCGATCAGCGCGTCGATTGCCTCGCGCGTGGCCAGGGCCTGGGCGCCCTGACGCACGGTCTCCTCTCCTCTCGTCGAGGCCGGGATGGCCTCGGCGATGTCGCGCGCCCACTGGCGGTTGGCGGCCAGGGCGGGGTCGGAGTCAGCCTCCGAGGAGAAAGGCCGACGGGCGCGCTCATCGAGGCTCCCCTGTTCGACCGGGACGCCGCCGTCGCGCTGTGCGAGCCGGTTCTGGGAGCGGTTGGGAACGGGGATGGGCGCGTGCGGATCCACGTCGGACAGGGCGGCGAGGAATCGGTCGCGCTCTCGAGCGAACACGTCCTCGTTGGTGGCGATGTCGAAGACGCCGGACATGAAGTTCTCGGGGGCCGCGTTTTCCTCCAGGCGACGCACGAGGTAGGAGATGGCGACGTCAAACTCACGGGGGTTAACGACGGGCACGTACAGGAGGAGGGAGCCGACGTCGCGGCGCACGACCTCCTGAATGCCGGTCGCCATGCCGGAAAGCATCTCGAACTCGACACTGTCCTCGACCCCGCGCGCCGCGCGCAGCTCGTAGGCGAAGGCGATGTCGAAGATGTTTTGTCCGGCCACGCCCAGGCGGATCGCGCGGGTGCGCTCGGGGGTCATCGCCCAGGTGAGCATGCGCTTGTAGTTGGTGTCGGTGGCCTGTTTGGAGGGCCAGGTGGTGAGCTCCCAGCCGTGGATCTCGGCATCCACCCTCTCCATGGACAGGTTCGCACCCTTGACGATGCGGACCTTGATGCGCGAGCCGCCGGCATCGACGCGCGCGGACGCCCACTCCTGGAGACGCTGAAGGGCACCGAGGGAGTCGGGCAGGTAGGCCTGGAGGACGATGCCGGCCTCGTAGCCGCGCATGTCCGGCTGGTCGAGGATGGCGGTGAACACGGCGATCGTGAGATCCAGGTCCTTGTAATCCTCCATGTCGAGGTTCAGGAAGGTCCCGCTGTCGCGTGCGAGTCGGTAGAGGGGCGCCAGGGCGCGCACGCCATGGGCGACGACCTCGTCGAAGCCCCAGGGATTGTGCGGGCCGGTGACCGCGGAGACCTTGATGGAGACGTAGTCGACATCCTCGCGCGTGACGAGGCGGGAGACCTCGGCGAGGCGGTGGGCGGCTTCCTTCTCTCCGAGAACGGCCTCGCCCAGGAGGTTGACGTTGAGGCGGTGTCCGCCTGCGCGCAGGCGGGCGAGCGCCGGGCCGAGGCCCTTGTCCGTCGCGTCGACGACGAGGTCACCGACGATCTCGCGGAAGACTCGGCGCGCGATGGCCGTCACGCTGCGCGGCGCCAGGCGCGACGCGCTCGATCCGAGGCCCATGGCGGCGGCGAGCGCCGGGGGCAGGAAGTCCTTGCGCCCCCGTGCCAGTTTCTGGAGGGCCGCGCTGGCCACGTCGAGGTCCGCGGGACGCACGACGTCGTCGACGAAACGGGTGGTGAACGTCAGGCCGTCCGGGTCGGCGAGGATCCGGGAGAGCAGCTTCGCGGATTGAGGTGTGGGTTCGTGGGCCGACTCGTCTGCCCAGCGGCGCGCTCGGGTGACGGCCCTCTCCCCCAGTTTCCACAGGTCATCGGGGCACTGGCGTCCCTTGGCGCCGTGCGTGCTGGGTCGGGGTGGGGTGGGAACGGCGGCGTTCGTCATGCGTGGCCCTCCAGGCTCGGGTGAGTGTCGGATACTCCGCATCACGTGCGCCTCGATCATTGACCGCGCGTCCTCGCTCTGCGGCGTGCCAGGCTTCCGACGGTGTAAAGCATGCTGGTTTGTCTATCCTAACGCGCCTGAGGGTTCTCTGTGGCGCCGTGGGCGCGTTCGTCGCACCACGGAAGCACGGGACCTAAGCCCCGCGCCCAACACAAGCCATTGTGATATTGGACATAGACAAGTGTGACTGCCGTTCTCATGCCTCCTTCGAGCGTGAGGAGGCAACGCTGCGATCAAGAACGAATAAGCCACCGATCCTTGATATCCGAGACGACGCCCGCTGTCACCGCATGCATGTCGACATCGCGCCCACCATCGGCACGCGAGCACAGCCACTGGACCTGCAAGCCATCGGACAGCGCGACGAGTTTGCGGGCAATCTGTTCGCTCGGCGCGTCGGGATGGACCTCGCCGGTGGCCTTTCCGCGCTCGAGGGTGTCCACCAGGTATTCGATCGTGGCCATCAAATGCTGACGGAACCAGGGGTAGGCCTGATGACTCGCATCGATGACCGCCGCGGACATCGCGGTGTACAGGGCGACGCCATCGGGATGACGTTGATTATGCGCCACCATCTCCACCCACGCGTCGAGCGCCGCCTCTGTCCCCTTGTCCCCGTCGGGCAGGCGGCTCATCGTGCGGCGATCGCGTTCGTCCAAGACGGCGGCCAACAGCTGGTCCTTCGACGAATAATGATGGAGCAATCCCGCCTTGGAAATATCCGACGCCCGCGCAATATCCGCCAGGGAGGTCGCCACGTAGCCGCGGGTCGAGAAGAGAGTCAGTGCCTCGGCGAGGATGCGCGCCTTCTTGTCCTCAGAACCGGCCTTGGGGCGTCCGGGCCGGCGTGTCGTCGTTACCTGTGCGTCGTTGCTCATGCAGGCTGCTCCACTCTCGCTGTGACAGAGTTACCAACAACCCATCATAGCGTCCCACGCGCCGTGTGGCACCCAATTGGCGAACAACCCTCAACACAAGAAGCGGCGCGGAGCCCTCGCCCCGCACCGCCCCTTGTCAGAACCCGAATTTCACGTCGAAGACCGGCTTGCCCGCCGAGTCGAGCTGGATCTTCCCGTCGGAGTCCAGCTTGACGGTGACCCTCACCGTCGCATCCTCGTCGTGAGGAGACTTGTCGAAACCAGAGTCGCTCTGAATGCTGAAGACTGCCTCACCAATGTAGGTATCGCTCCCAGGGCCATCCTGCTTCACAGAGGTCGGTGCCGACTTCAGCTCCAGCACCGACAGGTGCTTGGATTGAACGGCGTAGGGGCAAGCCTTGTTGATATTGCCGGGGATCGTCACGCAGGAGTTCGTCAGATCAACGGCGGCGTTGAGAGCCTCCTGGGCGAGCTTGTCGTTATACCGTCCAGTCAACTCCACGGTAGTGCTCGAGGAATTCGTCAGGAAGTCGCTCGCCCCCGCCTTGACGGGCTGCTTGACTGGATCAGCGCTGACGTACTCACCCGTATCGACCGGGGTGAAGGTGTAGACCCCCGGGTAGAACACGAAGGAGGTGCCCGAGGAGTACTTGCTGCCATCGAGAGAAGAAGTGACGTCGCCGACGGAGAAACGGTTGACTTTCTCGCCGGTGACGAGCACTCGCGTCACGAGCGCGTCCTCGATCTTCCAGTTCTTCAGGAAGCCCATCGTGGGCTTGGCTGAGGACACACGGAAGGAGTGGGTAAAGCGGTCGCCATCGAGCTGCATCGTGGCGGTGACGATGCGAACGTTCCCGCTGGTCGAGTCGGCAACCACGTCCTCGACCACCAGGCGCGCGCTCGCCGAGGCCATGACGTCGTCGGAGAGGAAGCCACGCTGGTCATTGGGCAGGCCGGGGTCGACCATCGCTGTCGCCGCGCTGGCCTTGCCGTCGGCCAGGAGGTCCAGGTACTGGCGCACCTGGGCCTCGGGTGTACGCGTCCAGTTGGCGAACATGAGGCTCACGGCACCCACGAGTCCAAGGACCACGATCGCAACCAGGACAATGGCGGTTCGCTTGACGCGGCGCTTGCTCGTAGTCGACATGGGGGTAAAGGAGAGGGAGCCCTGCACCTGCGGCGTGGGAACGCCAGCAAACTGATCTGCGGGAGCAACCTGCGCGGGCATCTGCTGCGGCGCGGGAGGCGTGGGAACGCCAGCAAACTGATCTGCGGGAGCAACCTGCGCGGGCGCCTGCTGCGCCGCAGGTGGCGCAGGGACGGCGTGGGCTTCGGACACAGCTGGAGCTCCTGCATCCTCAGGAGCGGGAGGAGGCGTCAGACCGTGGCTATTATCCTCGCTGCTCTGTTTCATCGTTGTTCCTCTCTGCCCCGCGTCCGTCATGCGCCCGGAAACGGACGTCATGGAGTGCCTGGTGGATACAAAAACCGAGCAATTTTCTCACACGCCATAACCTGATTCAACACGCATGCGATACCGGACCGCGCGGCGTGTTTTTCTTCAAGGGGGACACGCATCGCACGCAGCTCAGAGGCATCCTTCCGGATCAGAGAAGTAGCGGCGCGAGGCATGAGCCCCGCGCCGCTTGTCGCTATCACAGTGACCGCGAGGGTCTCCTCCGCTACGCGCGTGAAAGACGTCCGTGTCGAAGGCGGCGCCAGCCTTAGCGGGATGTGCCCACCCAGAAGTCCGGTGTGCCCTCCGGTGTGAGCTTGAGAGTCCCATCGTTGGCGAATTGGACGTTGACAACCACCGCGGCGTCAACGTCGCGCGTGCCCGGCATGTAGGACTTGTCGGAGTACGTCACCGCGAAAGTGACCTGACCTTGGAAGACCCCCGGGTCCACATCCATCGGTTCCAGCGTTGTGGGCATCGTCTTGACGGAGATCGCGCTCACCGCATCACTGCTGAGGGCGGAGGGACAGTCAGAATTCTGGTTGCCCGGGATGGATGCGCAGGAGTTGAGGAATTCCTTCGCGGACTCGAGCGCCGCTTCCTTCAGTTTGTCGCTGTAGGTTGCTTCCAGGGACACGTCGGCGGCGTCAGCATAGTAGGCGGTTCCACCGTGGACGCCGTCAAGGACGGCAACGGTCTTGGTGTTGACATCCACGTATTCGCTCGGGGCGACGGGCGTGAACGTGTAGACACCGGGGTAGAAAAAGTACGTGGCCGGCTTACCGGAGACAAGCTTGCGCGGAGCGTCGGCACTCACCCCTCCGACGGTGAACTGGGTGTATCCCTGCGCGTCGACGCTGACCTGCGCAGCCAGGGAGTTCTTCACCGTCCAGTTATTGAGAACGCCCATCGTCGGCTTGTCCTTGGTGACGGTGAAGGCGTGGGTGAAGCTCTCCCCGTTCACCTGCACGGTGGCCGAAACCTGACGGGTCTGGGAGTCCTCGTTCCCGTCGGCGACCACTTCTTCGACGACCAGCAGCGAGGTCGACGAGGCCATGGCCTCGTCGGTCAGGAAGCGACGCTGGTCGTTCGGCACACCCGGATCAACCATGGCGGTCGCCGCACTGGCCTGACCGGAGGCCAGCAGATCCAGGTACTTGCGCACCTCAGCCTCGGGTGTGCGCGAACTGTTGGCAACCTTGATCGCGACCACGCCGGCAATCACCAGCACCGCGAGGACACCAACGAGGATTCCGATCAGGATCGCCCGCTTCTTGCCCCGGCCGGAAGGAGGCGTCGACGCCACGCCTCCCCCGGCGGACGTCGACGGAGCCGGAATCACGGGGGTTGCGGGGGGTTCCGGTATCGGTGTCGTGTTCGCTTGATTCTTCTCAGTGCCCATCGTGTGCTCCTCACAACGTTGACAATCCTCAGCCGGGCGCGTGGGACGTTGTGCGTGTCCCGTCACCCGGCTACTCAGGCGTGCTCAGTATCATGCTGCGCACGCGGTCAGTCAAAGAAGGATCACGGAGCGGATGCAGGTTGCCCGTCCGCAGGCGCGGACGGGCAACACGTGTATAGGGCGCAGGCAGTGGACGTTAGAAGGCGAAGGACACCCTAAAGTCCGGCTTACCATCGGCGGTCATCATCATCATTCCGTCGTCATCGAAACGCGCGTCGACCTTCACCGTCAGGCCGACGTCCCTCGTTCCGGCGAACAGCGTTCCCTCTGTCGTGACCGTGTAGGTCACGCTCCCAGAAAATGACGTTGGATCGAAGCTGTAGGAATCGAGAGATGTCGGCTTTTCCTTGATGGAAATAGCGGTGACGCTCTGTCCCTGAATCAGGGACGAGCAGTCGTCGCCCTGGTTGCCCGGGTATGTCCCACACGATTCAACGAGCGCCTGAGCCGCTTCGAGAGCGGCGGCTTCCAGCTTGTCGTTATAGGTCGCCTTGAAGGTGACGTCGCTATTGCTATCCCCACCCGCGGTGCGCGCGTCATCGAGCACGGAGACGGGCACGGGAGTCGCGTCCACGTACTCGTTGGGCACGACGGGCGTGAAATTGTATGCGCCCGGATAGAAGAGGAAGGAACGCCCTTCCATGAAGAAGCTTGCTTTGTCGATAGAGGCCTTGGTACCACCGACAGAGAACTGACCGATCCCGTCACCGTCCACGGTCACGGGTACCGCCAGCGAGTCCTTGATCTTCCAGTTATCGAGCACCCCCATCGTCGCTTTATCTGCTGTGACGACGAACGAGTGGGTGAAGCGTTCCCCGTTGACCTGCATGGTGGCGGTCACCATGCGCGTGTCGGAACTGTCGTTCTTATCGGCGACCACGTCCTCGACGACCAGCAGAGACGTCGCCGAGGCCATCACGTCGTCGGTCAGGAAGCTACGCTGATCGTTACTCACGCCGGGATCAACCATCGCCGTCGCCGCACTGGCCTGACCGGAAGCCAACAGATCCAGATACTTGCGCACCTCGGCCTCGGGCGTGCGCGAACTATTGACAACCTTGAGCGCCACCACGCCGGCGATCACCAGCACCACGAGAACACCAACCAGCGCTCCGATCACCTTCACGCGCTTACGCGCGCCAGGCGAGACCGGCGTGAAGGACACCCCCGAGGCGGGAACCCCACCAGGCCCCGGAACAGGCCCGGCACCGGGCCCCGGAACAGGCGCGACACCGGGCCCGGGAATGGGGGCGGCGCCAGAAGTTGGATCGACCCCAGCCGGGGACGGTGCAGGTATCTCACTGCCGGTAGTTTCGTTATTGTCAGTACTCACGACTCGCTCCTCACGATGCGCTGATGGTCCGGGGCCAGCATCGGGCGACAAACACACCAATACCAACCACCGGTCAAAAAGACGTGCCCATGATCACACGCCACCAGCCGAGAGTCAAAGCCGTGTCACACTACGGATACGACGCGCTCCCCGACCGCCAAGCGATCGAGGAGCGAGACAGGGCGCACATGCCGGGGATCTCAGCGGGTGAAACTCACCTCGAAGTCGGGCTTGCCGTCCGCGTCCAGTTTGAGCACTTGGTTGTCATCCAGCTGCGCGCGAATCTCCACCTTGGCCTCCACGTCTTGCGTGCCTGCCATGTAGTACTTGTTGTTGTACGTCGCCGTGAAGACGACAGTCGCCCGAAAGACCGTCGGTTGCTCCTCGGACACCGGCGCTAGCGCCTTCGGCATTGAGCCGCCCGTTACCGCGGTGACGGCATCGCTCTGGATCGCAAATGGGCACCAAGAATTCTGGTTGCTCGGAATGGTCGAGCAGGTGTCAACGGCCCATTGCCCCGCCTCGATCGCGGCCGCCGTCAGCTTGGTGTTGTAGGTGGCCTTGAGAGTCACGACGTTGTCTCTACCGCCCAACCCATCATCGAGGACAGAAACCGTCTCGGGGTTGGAGTCTGCATACTCGCTCGCCGCGATGGGCGTGAACGTGTAGACGCCGGGGTAGAAGAGGTAGTCGTTCTCCTGGCCGTAACGGCCCGCCGCGGACGCATCGGCATTCACGCCGCCGACGCTGAACTGGGCGTATCCCTCGACGTCAACGCTCACCCGCGCGGCCAGAGAATCCTTGACTGTCCAGTTATTCAGAACGCCCATCGTCGACGACCCCTTCGTCACGGTGAACTCGTGGGTGAAGCGTTCCCCGTTGACCTGCATGGTGGCGGTCACCATGCGCGTGTCGGAACTGTCGTTCTTATCGGCGACCACGTCCTCGACGACCAGCAGAGACGTCGCCGAGGCCATCACGTCGTCGGTCAGGAAGCTACGCTGATCGTTACTCACGCCGGGATCAACCATCGCCGTCGCCGCACTGGCCTGACCGGAAGCCAACAGATCCAGATACTTGCGCACCTCGGCCTCGGGCGTGCGCGAACTATTGACAACCTTGAGCGCCACCACGCCGGCGATCACCAGCACCACGAGAACACCAACCAGCGCTCCGATCACCTTCACGCGCTTACGCGCGCCAGGCGAGACCGGCGTGAAGGACACCCCCGAGGCGGGAACCCCACCAGGCCCCGGAACAGGCCCGGCACCGGGCCCCGGAACAGGCGCGACACCGGGCCCGGGAATGGGGGCGGCGCCAGAAGTTGGATCGACCCCAGCCGGGGACGGTGCAGGTATCTCACTGCCGGTAGTTTCGTTATTGTCAGTACTCACGACTCGCTCCTCACGATGCGCTGATGGTCCGGGGCCAGCATCGGGCGACAAACACACCAATACCAACCACCGGTCAAAAAGACGTGCCCATGATCACACGCCACCAGCCGAGAGTCAAAGCCGTGTCACACTACGGATACGACGCGCTCCCCGACCGCCAAGCGATCAGGGAGCGAGGATCGTCATACTTATTCAACTTCGTACCTCAGCCAGAACTGAGGCTTACCAGCAGAATCGACCACGACCTTTCCTTTTTCGTCAAACTTCAGCGTCGCGTACACGGTTGACTTCAGGGTGTAGATCGGAGTCCCGGCCCCCTGCTGCACCTTAAAGAAGGCGTAGTCGTGGAACTCCGAGGTCGAGTCCGCCCATTCTTTCGCCTCGGTCGGCATCTGCTTGACCTCGAGGACGGTCAGATCTGTCCTCTGCAGCCCGAAGGGACACACCGTATCGAGATTCCCCGGAGGCGTGGCGCACGACGTGGTTTGCGCGGCCATCGCCTCGACCGCGGCCGCGCGCAGCGACTGGCTGTATGAGGTTTCAATCGTCACGTTTGTGAGCGGATCGGCACCATAGAGGTATTCCTCTCGCGTGGCCCTCAGGGTAGCCGGCTCGGCGTCGATATACTCCCCCAGGTCGGCGGCGTTGACCTCGTAGACACCCGGGTAGAACAAGTAGGTCGGGGACGTGAACGGGAACGAATCGTAGTCGCTGACGGGGGCCGTCACGCCGCCGACGCTGAACGTCGTCGCATCCTTGATTCTGACGGCAACGGGGACAACAAGGGCGTTTTCGATCGTCCAGTTCTTAATGACCCCCAGCGTCGGCTTACCCTCGCGTACCTCAAAGGGGAAGGTGAAGCGGCTGCCGTCGACCAGCACCGTGGCGTTCACGGTGTGCTTCTTCGACGAACTGCCTTCATCCCTATCGACGACGTCTTCGACGTCCAGCAGCGAGGTCGCCGATGCCATGACCTGGTCCGTTAAAAAGACGCGTTCATCGTTGGCCACACCTGGATCAACCATCGCTGTGGCAGCGCTGGCGTTCCCTTGTGCGAGGTAGTCCAGGTAACGGCGCACCTGCGCTTCGGGTGTACGCATTGAGTTCGCAAGGACGAAGCTGCCAACGGCTACCACCACGAGTGCGACGAGGAACAGGGCAGCGAAAAAGATGGGGTTGGCGCGCTTGCGCGGACGCTGCGAAACCGCAGTAACTAAGGGCTGAACTCCCCCAGCCATCGCCGGTGCCATCGCGATCGGCTCACCCATCGGAAACTGACCCTGTCCAGGGCTGTATGTACAAGCCGACAGCGGGGCGGACATGCCTTGCACACTCGATGACAACGTCGGCGGATCGGGGACGGGATCGCCATCCATGCCACTAGCTATCGGACGGATCGCGCTCCCAGTCACATCATCACTAGCAGCATTCATTGCTCGCTCCTCACGGCGTCCGTCGGTGATGTCTCGGGTAATCGACCAGAGACTTCCTCGGCAACTGGTTACCACGACACCAGGAATGCTATCACCAGCGAAATGTCCCCGTCAAACACCTCCCACGCAGACGAATCCCCCGCATCAACGCTCCACACGAGGACGTATCTCGTTAGAATCAGGGCACGCTGAGAGTGACAGAGACGATAGGTTTGTCGTCGATCGTCACCTGGGGGACACCCCCGACAGTCAGAGCAACCGCTGCCTTCGCTTGGATGGTCAGCGAGCGCGGGGGACCATCAGCGTCTCGCGCGGTGTCACGCACGGTCACCACCGCATCTGCTGCGACGTAGGTCCCCTCGTCGGTTCCGCTGCTGAGCGTGGCCGGAAGGGTGGCAACGGCTAATTCCGTGACGGTGGATGCGCGCAGCTCGGCGGGGCACACCGCCATCGTATTGGTCCCGAGCGTGGCGCACTGCCGCACCGCCTCGCGCATGGCTTCCAGCACCTCGCCACGCAGGTCTGAGTTCAGCTGCCCATCAAGTGTGACCGACGTCGTCTCATAGGATGACGCGTGCGATCCATCTTCAACGACGATCTGCGCAGGCTGTGCGCTCACGTAGGAGCCCAGACCCTCCGGAGTCAGGGCATAGACGCCCGGAAAGAAGACGTATTCGGTTGGTGCCGATGGGTCGTCTCCGAGGCTCGCCGCAACACCGCCTACGCTGAATTCCGAGACCCGCGTCCCCAAGACTGGTACCGTCACAACGAGGCCGTCGCGAATCTTCCACACCGATCTGTCGCCCTGTTCTTTCGTCTTGCGGTCGACGAAGAACGTATGCGTAAATCGGTCGCCATTCACTCGCAGAGTCGCCTCGACCTTCTTGCTGCGCGAATCATAGTTATCCCGCGAAGGAGTCGTCACCGATTCGATCTCTAGCCGCGCGACGGCCGAGGCCATCACGTCGTTGGTTAAGAAACGCCGCCGCTCGTTGGGGATTCCTGGGTCAACCATCTCCAACGCGCCGACGGCATCCCCCGCCGCGAGGTACGTCAGGTATTGACGCACTTCCTCTTCTGGGGTTCCTTGGATTCGATCGACCAGCCACATGACCGGCGTCATCATGATGCTGAAGGATATGAGCGCCGGAAGCAGCAGGAGAGCGATGATCTTCTTCCTGCGCCGCGGCTCCATCTGGGCAAACTGAGCAACCCACGCGAGTGTCGACCGCCTGCGAGGAACCCCGTACTGCGGACCGGGCATCTGCACCCTCATCGCTCACACCCCTACATGCTCGGTAACTACACGGTGGTGTCAGCCTACGTCATGACGCGAGGGTTGGGCAACGACACGCGCACGCGTCGGCGTCGCGCTGTTTGGGTAAGGGCGCCCTGTTACTCCGTAGAGGCCTCGTCCTCACCCACGACCGGCAGCGCCTTCGTCGGAGGCACCGCCGCGTCTCCGCGCAGGGCCGGAAGCGACAGGCCTGCGGTGGCGGGGATCTCCTCCGAGGACTCGGCGAGCTTACGCGCGAGGCGCGACATGGGACGGGACGAGGCCTGGGCCCTTTCGGTCGACGCGGTCATCCTGATGCACTCCAATCGTTGGTCATCACGCCGCTTGGCCTCCCCACCTACCGGCGAGGACTCCAGCGGCCCACATCACACTAGTCTACGGAATCGGAAGAGAAATGATCCCACGCACCGCGCAGAACCTCGCCATCGAACATCGCACACGGCGTCTCCCCGGCCGCGCATTCGCGCGCGCGACCGATCGCCCGGAAACCCCCAGGCAGTTGCACATCGGGAGGGAATGCAGCGAGCATCCCATGTTCCTCGCCGCCCTGGAGCACCCACCGCACGGGATCCGCCCGGCAGATCAGCGCCGGCCCCTGTAGCTTCCAGGCCTCCTCCTCGATCGAGGGCCGATCAAAATCAATGACAACACCGGAGGCGGCGGCCATACGCGTCGCATCTGCGGCGGGACCGTCGGAGAGATCCATCATCGCGCGGGCGCCCGCCCCCGCCGCAGCCACGCCCGATCCGAGAGGAGGCCGGGGAGAGCGGTAGGTGCGCACGAAGGGCTCGAGCTCCCCGAGCTCCTCCACGCCCCGCGCGCTCGGGACGACGTGGCCCCCCTCGAGCAGATCTAGTCCGGCGTAGGAAAAACCAAGGGTGCCGCTCACCGCGATCACGTCACCGGGACGCGCGCCGTCGCGGCGTACAACGGGCCCGGGACAGTATCCAAAAGCCGTGATAGAGACGACGAGCTTCTCCCCCGCGCTCAGGTCTCCGCCCACGACGCCAGCACCAGCCTCGCGCGCACGGTCCCCCAGGCCTCGGACCACATCGAGGAAGACGTCGGCGTCCATGTCGCGCGGAGCGACCACCGACACCACAAGCGCCGACGGGCGCCCACCCATCGCGTCAATATCCGCGAGATTCTGCGCCGCTACGCGCTCCCCCACCTCGTATCCCGTCGACCACGAGAGGTGAAAATGCTGGTCCTCAACCATGACGTCCGTCGTCACAATAAAGGATCCTTCGGGAGCACCCACCTGGGCACAATCGTCGCCGATGCCGATGATCGTGCGCTCGCCTCGCGGGAAAGACTCGCGGAAGTGAGACACCAACTGGGCCTCGGAAAGGTCACCTAACTTCATGAGACCCAGCGTAGTCGCGTGCGCACCGCTGCGCCGCGAAGGCAGGTCAGCTGTGAAGGCCTCGCACCGTCTGGGATGCGAACAGGCATGTCGCGGCCGCGCTGGCAACGTTCAGGGACTCCGCGTCCCCACTCATCGGGATCGAGACGAGCGCGTCACACAGGCGCATGTCGTCGCCCGACAGCCCCTTCGCCTCGTTGCCGAACACCCACGCGTGAGACTGCGACAGGCGGGAGCGTGCCGAGACGCCCTGCACAAACATCTGCGCCAAGTCGACGGATCCGGCACCGCCGCTGGTCCCCAGCAAGGCGGCACCGCGGCCATGCACGAGAGCGCGCGCTTCCTCAAAGGAAGGCACGACGCACACGGGAATATGGAACACCGAGCCGACGCTGGCGCGCACGACCTTCGGGCTCGAGGCATCCACCGTGCCCGCCACGGCGATGACGCCGACGGCACCGAATGCATCGGCCGTGCGAATGATCGTGCCGACGTTGCCGGGGTCGCGCCCCTGAGCGAGCACGACGAGGGTCTCGCCCACGCTCGGCTCCGGCAGTTCACGCTCGAGGGCATCGAGGGACGCCACCGCACACACACCCTGCGAATCACGCGAGAGCGCCGCCGAGACCTCGTTCGTGACGGGATGCACCCACCGTGTCGCTCGCAGCGCGGCCTCCACGACGTCAGCGTGCGTGTCCCACGCATCCTGCCGCACGTACACGTCACGGACAGCGCCGGGGCGGAAGCGCGCGAGCTCGCGCACGGCCTGTGGCCCCTCAACGAGCATCAGGCCCGAGCGCGAACGCGCCGAGCGCCCGACCAGACCCGATACCCTGCGCACGCGGTCGGCGCGGGGATTATCAAGAAGGGTCAGGCGCTCGGGAAAAGAGCTCACCAATCAGGCCTTGGGGGCGTTGACGTCGGCGGGAAGCGCGTCCTTGGCAACCTTCACCAGGGCGTTGAACGCGTTGATGTCGGAAACGGCCAGCTCGGCCAGCATGCGACGGTCGACCTCGACGCCGGCCAGGTTCAGGC
>ERZ773263.850-NODE-850-length-19805-cov-5.042329_pt1 | contig 19805 bp, 26 predicted proteins | sample MGYA00511076_ERZ773263 | MGnify/ENA primary metagenome ERZ773263 (study PRJEB29015, sample SAMEA2738155) | human oral metagenome | biome: human oral; feature: human-associated habitat; material: saliva | place: China | collected 2195 ... | reverse complement strand
CGTATTTAATAGTTACACCTTTATCACTACCGATTTTTTCAAGCCAGTTAATGCGGAAATTATCGCGATACAACTCACCGCCCCAACGTGAAAGTAAGCTGTTATCTTTATCCCCCATTATTGCCTCAAGTGTATTCTTACGGACTAATCTTGAATTTCTTAATTTAGTGATGTCACTTACTCCAACGAATTTATGCGGATCAGTTGAACGATTAAGGACTTCTTGCAATGCTCTTGTTCCGTTCATTCCTTGAATGTAAATATCTTCTATGAAGTTACCTAACAAATCATAAGAGATATGCAATGCGTATCCTTTAATTGTGTCAAGGTCTTTTTGTAAGTACAAAATTCTAAACAATTGTTTGCCGTCATAGTTATCAGCTTGTAAAATCTTTCCATTTTCTAATAAGTGACTATCGTCGCTTTCTAGCGGATACTCAAAATTTAATTCATATACACCGTTTAATGCTTCTGTTATTTCACATTTTAAAAAATTCTTTAGAGGCGTTCCTCTGTGGTTAAAATCTATTTCGTTGTATTCGTATATGTTAACCATTAGCGATACCTCCAATTATATCTAATTTCTACTTTGGTTATATTGCCTCTAAAAGCAAGCGTATTTGCTCCTACATCTAAGACAGGTACTTTTCCTACCGAATTACGTTCAAAGGACGTATTATCCTTAAATATAGCGTCTAACTCGCTATCTATTTCAACGTATCCACTTACGTTTTTTATTTCTAAAATTTGTACCCCGTTTTTTAAGATAGTGAAAGTGCCATTACCTGTTATTTTGAAATAAGGAAACGCCCTGATGCCGTATATGTTATTGATAGTTAATGTAGTTCCGGCTACTACTAACGGATTGTTCATTGCCATAGCATAAGGCTCAAATTCAATAGGTACTAAGAATTTGATTAATCTCTTATCGCCTAAGGGGTAAGCTATTGTTACCCCCTCAACGATTGAAGTATTGTAATAACGGTCAGGCAGTTCATCAAAGACTAATCGACCTTTGCCACTGAAAAAGTTTAACAACTCATCTCTAGTGCATTCTGCGTGACCCTCAAATACTAATTGAAACGGCTCTAAACTGTCATCTTCTACAGTCAGTTTCCCGTCACGACCTGGAACAGTAAAGAATTGAGTTCTTTTTTTGCCAGTAGGAATGTTAGGTAATTCATTAAATACAATTCCTAAACTATCACTTTTTTTATTTTTAAAAGTTATCACGCTAAACCACCTCCTAATCGTTGTTTTCTAATTTCTAACCCTAATTGTTGGGCTATCTTTCTAGCGTCATTTGGAGTATTGTTGTAGACCTTATCTATGCTTACGTTAATATCTCCGCCTTTGCCTCCGCTCATGTACTCTTTGTTTTCTTCCGCGGTTAATACACGTTCTCCTCGGTGCAATCTTGCATAATATCCGTCATATGGCACATAGTCAAGCCCGTTGTAGTGTGAACTTAACACTTGGCTTAATGCCCCCATTCCAGCTACTGCTCCGGAAATAGTGTACGTTGCATATTTATTTTCTAAAGGAGTACTATTAATCAATCCTAATTTCTCGGCTACTTGTCTTGCCCATGATTTCACTTTACCAGTGTTAAAATCTAGCGAAGTATCAAGATGTCCGTATTCTTTTCTTAAGCGGTCTATTCCATCTGTACGCAACTTCTCTGCCTCTTTAGTTGCTTTTTCGTATCCTTCAACTGCTGCTTTTTTCATTTGCTTATAAGTTTCCTCTTCATCTTTAGTAAGACGTCCGTTAAGGATTTCTTTTTTAGCACGCCATTCTTCAGCGTATTCTAGTTGTTTATCCTTGTTTTCTTTAGCGGCACTAACCGACTTATCCCTCAACTCATTAAGTTTAATTATCATATCAGAAACGTGCTGTTTAGTTACTCCGTCAACATTGCTATACAAGTTGTTAAATAACATTTCTTGTTCAGCTTTATTCTTGGCAACAACTTTTATTGTTTCGAAGTCTTGTTCTTCAGTTAGTTGAATTATTCGACGTTTCAACTCTTCAGCTTTAGTTCCACTTGCGGTTTTTAACTCTTCAGAAAGTCGTGTTATTTCAGTAAGTCTTGTTTCAGCTGATTTAATAGTTTTTTCCGCTGTTTCTTCTGCGTCTTTAACTACTTTCGCTTTTGTTTCAGCGCTTAAATTGCTTGAATTTCCGTATAACTCACTAAATTTTTTGATACTTTCTTCTTTAGTTTCATTAACTTTTTTAATGTAGTCGGTTTTATACTGTTCTACAGCTTTAAGTATTGCTTGGTGTCCTTCGTTTGCATCTTTGTATAAACCAACGTACATTCCTTCCGAAGCTTGTCTTATGTTATTTGACATATCGTAGAAATGTTGGTACTGTTTCTTCGTTTCTTCACTAATTTTGGTTGTATGGCGTTCCATACGCCCAGTAGCTTCATTAAATACCGTTTCCGTTTTAGATTTGTAGAGGTCAACGGCAGGTACTGCACTTTGAGTGAATGCTTTATACACTGCATATCCAACACCAGCTACTGCTCCAACTCCAGCAACGACTGGCGCTGCTGCAACTGCAAGACTTCCTAATGCTCCTGCACCTGCTAATAAACTTCCGCCCATGCTTGCTACTGCTGTTGCCGTTCCACCTAAACCTAATCCTAAGTCTAATAGCAACGGTGTAGCAGTTAATGCACTTCTTCCTATTGTTCGTAAGGCTGTTGTACCTTTTGACATGATGCTAGCCATTTTAGAACCACTTTTCGCTACCGTTGTAGTTGCGGTTGCTACTTTTGAGGAATTAGCTTTAACTGTGTTACTTACTACCGTTGTAGTATTCCCTAAACCTTTAACTTTATTACCAGTATTGCTAGCTGTTTCTCCTAGTTGTTTAGTTTTAGTCGTATAAACATCAATTCCTCTGCTATCAAACTCTTTTCTAGTCTTTTTGTTTGAAGTCTTAACAGTTCCGCCTGTGTTGTTCATTTGAACGCCACGAAGTGCTGTTGCTGTGTTTCTTGCCTCAACTTGAATAGCTTTCAGTTTTGCAATAATAACATCACTATTTCTACTTATTGAACTTGATTGAGTTTGATAAGTGCTACCTATTTGTGAAAGAGATAACTTAACGCTATCACTTGCTTTAACAATTAAATTAGCGCTTCTTCCAAACTCTGTTGCACTTTTATTTGATTGAGTTCCAATACTTGAAATATCTTTCTTAAATATCTTGCCAATGAACGTTGATACCGCACCTATACCGCTTTTGAACAGTACAAACGCCTTAATTGCTTTACCTACACCAAAAGTTAGTGGTCCAATAGAAGCAGCTGCAAGAGCCGTCCAACCGACCACACTTTGCATTGTCGGACTCATATTGTTTAGAGTATCAGCAAAATCACCAACTACATTTAGCACTTGATTGACTTTCGGCAAGAAGTTAGTGCCTAGCGTGATAGCAATATCAATAAGTTTATTCTTCGCTATTTGTAACTGACTTTCTGTTGTCTTATATCTTTGTTGTGCTTCTTTTTGTAAGGCTGTATTTTCACGCCAACCTTGATTAGCGAGTTGTAGCGTATCACCGAACTTGTCACTTGCTTCTGAAGCTCTTAATATAGTATCTCTCAAACGTACTTCAGAAATACCCATGTCATCAAGAATTTCAATAGCTGACTTACCTTGCGCTGAAGCATTCTTTAAGCCTTTTAAGAACATCAATAGCGCTTGTGATGCGTCTTTTTCAAATGCTTGTTTGAATTGCGAAGCACTTACACCACTAGCTTTCGCGAAGTTGTCCAACGCTTCTCCGCCTTGTGTAGTTGCTAATTTCATCTGAACAAGCAACTTACTCATAGCACTACCACCCATTTCAGCCTCTATACCAACTGAACTCATAGCGGCTGCTAATCCTAGCACTTGTGCTTCTGTTAAACCTACTTGCTTACCAGCCCCAGCTAATCTCAATCCCATTTCAACAATTTCACGCTCTGTTGTCGCTGTATTGTTTCCTAAGTGAACAATAGTAGAGCCTAAACGGTCAACGTCGTTAGCACTTGTTCCCATGATGTTACTGAAACGTGCAAGAGAGGTCGCCGCTTCCGTTGCTGTTAAGTTAGTTGCTACTCCTAAGTCGACCATTGTTTTAGAAAATTTCAGAATATCTTCTTTTTTAATTCCTAATTGTCCTGCCGCTTCTGCCACTTGTGCAATACTAACTGCGCTAGCTGGCATTTCTTTAGACATCTGACGAATACCTTTACTTAACTTTTGATATTCTGCTTCTGTAGCGTCAGTAGTCTTACGCACTCCAGCGAATGCACTTTCATAGTCTTTAGCAAATTTAAACACTCCAGCACTTGCAGCCGCTATTGGCAAAGTAACTCCTAAAGTTGCTTTTTTACCAAAACTAGCCATATTATCAGCTACTTTGTTTGCCTTTTGCATACTTCTAGTTATTTCACTTGCTTTAGCTGTAGCGTACGCTGTAGCTTTGTTCATTTCGCTTTTAAAAGTATCTAGTTTAACCCTCATTTCCGTATATAAGGGAGGTAAACCAATACTACCTACTGTCATATTTCTCCTCCTTTCCTAAAAAAATAAGAGGGACTAATAACTAGCCCCTCTTTAAGTTTTTGTCTGCGTCTTTTCTTCCTAATCTGATTATGTTCTTTAGTACCTCTTTTGCTTCTTCTGTTTTTTGCATGCTGTCCAACCAGCTATCACGCCTAATTTGTAAATAAGTGTACAATGGTAAATCTTCTATTTCTAGGAAATTTAAACCACAATAATCTGACATTCTTTTAAGTTCCGCAGTTCTCTTATCAAGGTTTTGTTCCCACTCTTCTGTTGCGAAATATTTTTCAAATATCGCTTCCCTAACTACAGGGTCATCAGGTAGTGGGATTCTTAGTTTGGGTCGTTAGCGATTGAGTTCATTTGAATTAATAATAGCGTCCATATAGCGTTAATATATGACACGTTAACGTCCTCTAAGTCTTTGACCTTGATTCTTATACCTTCTAAATTTCGGTCGAGGCATTTTGCAACAAATTTAACTCTCTCCTCTACCTCTTTCACGGGATCTTCGATTTTTTCAATTTCTATCATTTCTTTCCAATCTTTGAAAGTAAGTTCTTTAATTTGTAATTTTTTGCCGTTTTTCCAATCGACCTCTATTCTTCTATTTAGGATATCATTCAACATTTGTTACACTCCTCTTTCTTTTATTGTTCTTTTATTATTCTTTTATTATTCTTGTTCATCTCTAATTTCAGCTAAGAATCCTTTTTTCTTCTCAACTGCTGTAAATTCAGCGTCAATAGTTGTTTCTTTTTCAGCATTAAACTCAATAGAAAAACCATTCCCTGCTTGACCGATTAACGTTACACGAATTTTCTTACCATTCTCTTTTGTATGCACAAAACGTACAATGTTAGTCGCTAACGCTCCACCTGCTCCAAATGTTAATATTTTAGTTTTCTTCGGCGTATCCTCTGTAAGTTTTGCCGTTGATAATTTAGTTAATAATCCTAAATCCCACGTTAACACACCAGTTTTGAAGCTAATTTCTTCACCTTTAATGAAACGTTTAACTGTTCTATTGTATTGGTTCTTAACGTCATATGTATCGGGTTTATACTCCAAACTAGCACCACCCGAACAGTGACCTACATTATTATCATCTGTTTCTATCACGTTATCTGCTGGAATTTCCCCATCAGTTGCTGATAGTAAATACAGTTCCCCAGCACCTAAAATTATTTCATCAATTTTCTTTGCCATTTATTTACCTCTCTTTCTTGAACCATGTAATCTGTAAGTATTGTGTGCTGTCGTACAATTCAAAGTCTTGTAATGGCAATATACCTCCGCCACTTACAGAAAATCGTAAAGAGTAACCGTCTTTTAAGTGGTTACTCTCATGTTGTTTGTTGATTAAACTTTCTACTTTCGTTCTGTAATTTTCTAATTCGTCAAAGTCGTCAGTTACAATCCTAACTTCCAACGTATCAACATTGATGTAATCGCGTTGTATAGGTGTTAAACTATACCACGCTTTATCGCTGTGAATAGGTTGAAAAGTAAGTCCTGTAACTTCATCAAGCATTTTCTTGACTATATGTGAAATCATGTTTACTTACCTCCTAGCATTCGCATTATTGAGCCTAAATTTTTTTCTTTAGCGTCTTTTAAGAATGGTTGAGGCTTTTGCCCTTTTGTCGTTCTCCAACTACCGTCAGCTCGTCGATAACGCCATGGTGTTTTACGCCCATTTCCCGATACTGCGTATACTCCTGTTCCTTGGTGAACGTAAGGTGCATATGATGAGGTATTTCCTACTATTCCGTATATTTCATCAGATTTTAGTTGAGTTCTACTCATCATGCTTGCCCTTAATTTCCCTGTATCTGACGGGGCGTTCTCTGTCGCTTTACCCTCAAGAAATTTTGTCGCTTTTTCCATTCTTTCCTGCTGTATTGCAATTAGTTTTGCTGTAGCTTCTCGCATTCCTCTTTCAAATTCGCTATTGTCCATTGACGTATTCTTTCAAAGTTAAGTGAGTTAGTCTGTGGGAGTTGTCAACGTTTAGAATTTCATATTGTACGTTATTGATTAATATACGATTTTTTCTAGCTTGTATATCTTTTTCAAACGTTAAACCAATATGTGATACTTCAGAATGTTTGAAGCCTTGGGGGTTGTAGAACTCATCTACTTTATGAATTGCAATTTTAATTGGATTCTCCTCTTGCCACGTTTTTTTTGTAGCTCCTGAGGGAGTAGAAACGCTTTTAAAGGTCATTAAAGTTGCTTGCTTAAAGTTAGTCATTAAGCTCATAACTAAGCCTCCTAAATGACCTTAATTTAGTTTTAATGCGTGCTGGTATATCTCTTTCGTAAGAATAAGACACGCTAGGATAACTTTCGGATTTTATGCCCTCAGTTCCTAACGTGTTATATCTAAACATGATTAAGTCTTTAATACTGCTTTTATGCCTTTGATTAACTTCTTTTAAATTACAAAACTCTTGTATATCTTGGATAGCGTCTTCGTATAGAGATTCCACTATTTCAGACGCTACCCCTGGTCTTTTTGCTAATTCCTCTAAAATCTCTTGTTTCATGACTATTTAACTAGTGGAGTTTCTACAACTTTGTAGTGTAAGATAGCGATTGCGTCATCTCTTAACACTTTAAAGCCGTATTTCATCAATCCACGTACCCCGTCACCAAAAGAATTTTCTAAACGTAACGCTTCAGTCTTGTCAATTTGTTTAGCACCGCCAACTGCTGATTTGTGATGTGCTACAACTTGATTTTTTGGTAATTCTTCAGAAGTCATTACTTGTAGACCGTTGATTTTTTGTCCCTCTACGAATCCGTTTGCTAAAATAACAGGATTATTAGTGAAACGTGGGTCTTTTGATAATAGACCTAAAATTTCAGCTGATACTGTTACGAAACGTTCCGCTTTTGGTACTTTTTTCTTGCTTAATTCTGTTCCTAAGTCAACAATGAAATCATATACGTTTTTAGCGTGAATATCTTTTTGTGCTGTTTTAGACCCAATAGTCGCAGCTGTTGTTGTTCCAGTTAATGCTACGAATAAATCAGCGTCGTAAGTTTCTGCTAATACCATTCCGTGTTCATCTGCAATAGGTTTAAGCGTATCTTTCTTTTGTTGTACTCTGTCAACGTCATCAACTTTAATAGCAAAGTATTTTTGTTTAGGGAACGTCATTTCAACTTGTTCAGTGTCAACTTCGTCCCATGCTACCGTCCCAGTGTAGTCTTTAATTACTCCTTTTTTAATTTTATTGAAAATTACTTTTTCACCTTGAATATCAGTAGGCTTTGTTACCATAGCATCAGCGATTGAAACGCTGTGAAATTGTGATAATAAAGCTCCTTCCCAAAGTGTTGGTTTAAAATTTGTTACTGCCATTTGTTATCCTCCTAAATTTTGTTAAATGCTTCAGCGATTTGTTCCGCTGTCATGTTTGTTGCGTTATTTATTAAATTGTCGTATGTATCGACTTGTTTTGTCGGCTCAGGATTAGCTGGAATATATCCACTCTGTGCTTGTCCTGTTTGCCCTTGTTCAAAGAAATCTTTGTAATTTTCTTTGATAGTTGTTAATTGTTCGTCAATTCCTTTAACGTTTCCGTCTTTATCTAATTTAATTTTTGATAAATCAAATTGACCTTTTAATAATTCTTTATGCTTAACTCCGTTTAATGCTGTTTCAATAGCGTTATTAATAACAATAGTCTCTTTTTCTTTTGTTAAATTCGCTATTTGTGAGTTAAGGTCATCTATATCAACCCCCTTGAATTTCTCAAGTTTTTCTTGTAGGTCTTTGATAGTATCTTGATGTGTTTCGCTAATAGACTGAATGGTGTTGATTGAGTTACCATATTCAGTCATAATCTTATCAATCACATCCGCCTCTAAACCTAAATCAACTAGAAATTTTCTTTTCATTTTGTTTTTTCTCCTTTACATTTTTTTACGTGGGCTAGTCCACGCTAGAGTCTGCTAAGTATCGTTTTTGCTTACGTATTTTTAGCCTTTTAACGTCGTACTAAGGACTAAATTTTATCTTCATCAAAATAAGGTACTAGAACACACCTACAATTAGGGTGTCTAGGCAATGTAGGTGCTTTGTCAATATCGTAAATATTACCGGCACAATCTGCACATTGTTCACTTGTTCTTTCATCAAGTGTTACAACGTCTTTTAACTGCTTAACTACTTTACTTTTTTTGTAGTTTTGTAATTTAATATCGTTTAAATGGTGCATTGTTTCCGTTCTAACTAACCTCATTGTGTCGTTTAAATTAGAGTTCATACGGTTTCTAAGCTGTAAAGTCATTTGAGTGATACTCTTACCAGTTGTTAATCCGCGTTCTAATATTTCGGACAATTCTTTGATTAATTTAGCGTTGTTATTTCCTAAACGTCCTCTGAATGTAACGCCTTTGTACTTCGACTTCATCAACTTTTTAACGATATTAGCGTCGCTTGTTAGTTTAATTCCTAACTCTGTTGAAGTGTTGATAATAGTAGAGTTAATAGCATTTTCTAACGTTTCTGTGTAAGTCTTTTCCACTACCTGTCCTAACTTCGCTAACTCTTCAATGTAGTACTCCTCCAACTGTCTTAAATGTTTAAGTTGGTAAGCCCTACTTCTTGTTAAGCCTTTAAGTTCTATTTCTTCGCTTAAAGCTAACAATTCATCAACTATATTTCTTGTTACTCTGTCATAAACTTCTATTATTTCAGCGTACGTTTCTTCTGCTTCGTTGAATACTTGCCATTGATTGTTTGCTACACGTTTTTCAAAATAACTAAGCTTCTCCGTCTTCATCTTCTATTTTCCTTGTTATTCTTTGTTGAATATTGTCAATTTCACTTTCATTCTGAATATCTAGCTTTTCTTTTTCCTGCTGATAGTTAGTTACCCATGGGTGGTTTGCTATGATAGTTTCATCTGAAATAAGTCCTTTAGATTTTAAGCAATTTTCTATAATTTCAGTTTCGTTAGTTGCCATATCATGTGAGAAAATAATTTCAACTTCTGGGTCAATAGAAATATTTAAGAAATCATTGACAAACATTAGTAACTTATCAAAGCCTTTAGAAAACTCTTGTTCAAACTTATCTGATTTTAATTCCAAACCGCTGAATAAGAATTTAAGTGCTACACCACTAGGAGCATTACCAAACTTGTCAATATCTTTATTAACCGACTGTGAATACTCTTGAATATCTCGTTTTAACTGCTCTGAATGGTCTTTAATCGCTGTTATATCCATTTCAGGTGTCAAGGCGTCCACATCTGACTTATAATCCCCCTCATCAGCATCTAGCGTGATAATACGTTCTTCATTTATCATTTTTCTTAATTTGATATAATTTTCATTATCTCCGCTATAACCTTTTAGAACATAGATGATATTCTTAACTTCTTGAATATAGTTAGCAGCCTCTGAACGTGTTAGGTCGTAGTTGTCAATTAAAGATTTAATAAATTTCAAGTCGCATAACTCTCTGTAATTGTTCTTAAAAGGTATAAATGGCAATCCGCTTGCCCAATAATAAGGTTGGTTGTCAATCCTCAACGGATAGTTAACATCTCCTAACAGCATTATTTCACTGTTGGTATTGTCCATTCTGTAGTGAGTTATCTTCCCGTCATTAGTCCACGCTTCGATATGTTCAAAAGTTTTCATTTCGTTAAAAGTCCATATCTTCTCGGGATATATTCTAATAAATGAATTTAACTTTTCATGTGTTGCATCTTCCCATATTGGAATACATTGCTCTGACGGTATTACCATTAGTTTGAAGTTGTTTTCCTCGTCAACGTAAAGATGTAACCATGCAATACCTTTGTTGGAAGCCTCGTAAGCTAACATCTCTAATTTATTTTGGAAATCTTTTCCTAACAATTCAGTAATACGCTCGATATACTCTGTGTCTTGACCTTTGATAGTAGCATCTTTACTAAATGAAAAAGCAACCTTTTCATCAATGATATTCTTGTAGGTTGCGTGAATTAGTCTGTTATCTGCTTTGTTTTGGTCTTTATAATTTGTCTTAATTTCTAAATAATCGTGGTCCACGTCATAGTATTTTTGACCTAAGTGCATCCACTTATATTTATTACTCTTCTTAAATTCGTTGATATAATATTTAATCTTGTTTGTATCTAGGGTAGTTTCATCACTACCGAATAAAAAACTCATTATTAGCCTCCTTTTCTGCCATAGTCCCATATTAAAACTTCATACCTCCTACATTGAAATTGTTCTTAAGGTCTGTAACTTCGTAATTATCTAAGCCGTACCATATTGCTGATAGTGTATGCGGGTCAATATTAAACTCATCTTCTATTATTTCTCCGTCCTTATCGACCTTAAACGTTAAGTCCATTAATTCCCTTATCGTGTTTTGGCACTCGTTAGATATGTAAATATTTCTGAAGCGTTTAACCTTTTTAGTGTAAGTATTTCTACTACCTTTAAACTTCCTACAGGCTTTCATATTAAAACCTTGTTGCTTGTAATACCTAATAGCTTTAGGCTCTGCACAATCCGCCTTGATAAGTTCTTTCTTCAGATGTTCTATATCTTTTGAAATTTCTTCGTCCGTCTTATCTCTCGTGTAGTATTCTGAGTAGATGTACAATTCTTTCTTGTCATGGTCTACTACCATTCTTACTAATGCGTTGTAAGATGTTACAAATCCAAAGTCTAAACCGTTGAAATATTTAGGTGTCTTAATTTTGTTAATACACTCTGCCATTTCTTCAGCTTGCATGATTTTAGCTTGCGGAAATACTTTTTTACCATTCGTTCCGAACTTACCTAATAATGCTACTCTGTAAAGGTCAATGTCATAGTCTTTCATTGCTTCCAACTGTTCTATGTAAGTCGCAGGAGAAAAAGCGTTGTCGTAGCATACGCTATGGTGATAATACTTATTGCCAATCTTAATTGTTCGCTTCTCGTACAACTCTACATCATTCAGTTTAATTACAGGATTTAATGTTTGCGGGTCTTTGTCAATAAAGAAATGTTTGTATATCCAGTTAGACTTACTTACGGGATTACTAGTGTAAATGATATGGTTAGAATGTTTAGGGTGTCTTAAACGCCCTATTAATTCTTTTATGCTGCCATAGTTGACTTCCGAGCATTCCTCAACCCAAATTATTGAAACGGCATTTATAGACTTTAACTTTTCTGAATTGTCACAGCCTTTAAAGATTATTTCGCTACCATTAGCAAACTTAATATTTAATGGAGATAATCTCGTTGTGTAGTGCTTGCCTTTTCGTAAGCCTAGACTTTCGCAAACCTCAACAAGTAAATCAAAACAACTGTATCTTATTGTTTCGTAAACTTGCCTTACTACTAATATCTTTCTTTTAGGCTCTTGTATCGCTTTTGTTACTATCTTAATAGCTGTATTGTAAGACTTGCTACTTCCATATCCTCCAACAACAATATAATAGTAATGTTCCCAGTCTTGAATGTAATCTATAAAATGCTGGTTTACACTTACATCAACTTTCATTTCTTGTTACTCCGTTAAAGTGGATAGTAATACTAGAATCTGTCGTATTCGTCTGATCACTCTCTCTAGCCTGATGAATTTTATTTAGGATATCTGCAGCTTTAATTCTGTCTTTTGCGCTAACTGAAATATTAGTGATCTCTTGAAATCCCTGACCACGTCCGATTAGCGTTTGTTCTCGTTGTTCTCCTCTCATTACCGAGGTTAAATATTCAAGCACTTCTTGTTGTGTTGCTGTTTTTTCTGATTCTATCTCCTTGAGTCGTTCGTCTATGTATTTTTTAATGTCAAGTTTTGACAAGTTTTCTGAACCTATTCTATTGGCTGTTTTTTTGCTATATCCAGCTTCAATAGCTGCTTGAGTAGCATTCCCATTAATGATGTACTCATCAGCAAATTTCTGTTGTTTTGTCGTTAATTTTGCCAACTTTCCACCACCTTTCTTGACAAAATAAAAAGACAATCTCACGACTGTCTTTAAAAATATGTTAGGTTATTATTTGGAATTTAGGTAAGGTATTAACTATTTTACTGCTTGTGTTCGTATATTTAAAAATAAAAAATATTAAAAGAAATCTATGAAAAATTTTCCTTACCTAAAATTCCCACACTATCATTTTAACACATAAAAAAGGCTCATTGGGCTCAACATTTTAGAAATTATTTAAAATTTTTACTAAACTGTCAATAGACTTCCTTAATTTCCTTTTAACCGTGGATATATCCATATGATATTTGTTGGCAATATCATAAATTCTCATTCGATTAAAGTATTTAGCATAAATCAATCTGTAACTCTCGGGATCTAAAGATTTTAGAAATTGCTCAATGCATTTCAAAACACGTTTATTTTCCTGGTAGATTTTATTATCTAATTTCTTAATAATGTTCCTCTCATTTTCTCTCCCTGTCTTTTGAGTACTAACCTCGTTCTTATCCGCAGGTTGATAAGCATTTAACAAGAAGTCGTTACACTCCATTTGTAAGTTTTTGTAGTTCTTTAAAAAAAATTTTGCGTTATCCACCGTATATTCTCTATTCATTTTTTCCTACCTTTTCATAATCAATAATCATACTTCTACTCCTAACTCTTTTAGTTGCTCTACCAAATTACTTTTAATCTTTTCTAGTGCTTTTATTATTTCATGTTCATATTTGTTATCTATGTAAATGCCAAAAACTCCATTTTCGATAAATAAATGTTTTTGTCCTTTGTTTTGTGCGTCGATAAATCTATTTATTGTATTAATCCTTGCTTCTAAATTATAAACCTTTTCTAAATTCTCAAACTTCATCTAACAAAACACCTCCAATATTTCATCTTCAAACTCATCAATACATGCTTGCACTATTTCTTCTGATTTGAAGTAGGGTAATTTAGAGAGTTTTTCGTGTCCCCAACACCAATCACAAATTGTTTCTTTGTTAAAATGGTCTACATCAATAGAATATTTACGTTGATTTTCATTATTCCAATCAGGCTCCCAATCCCCTTGTTGTTCTTTCGCCCAGTATTTTATCTTCTTAATCAATGTTTGCTCTCGTTCGAATTGCTCGGCTTCTTCTTTGGTGTCAAATAATAATCCAGATTCATATAAACATTTATTATAGTCGTTATAGGGGTCAAAAGTTCTTTTTTCTATATCTCCTGTGCAATCATCAATATAATACACATCTGCACCATCTTCCGGATAACTTATCTCATAAGGTTTCTTTTGCAACTTCTCTAACTCTTGCTTTAGTTCATCTAGCTCTGTTTGAGATTTTTCTATCCTTTCAGTTAACTCTTGTATCTTTTGTTCTTTGTTCATTTCTCTACCTCCTAAAATATCCCTGCTGTAAAATCAACTTCCATATATCTAAAATCTGCTATATCATGAATGTTAATAGGTTCACCTACTACTTTAAACATTGTTTCTTTGTTTAGATTATCTCTTCTTTTAACACAGATCATTAATTTTTGGATAGTGATTTTATCCGTTATAAATTCCAATACTTCTCCGTTCTTCATTTTGATTAGTAGTTTGTACATCATTTCAATAACTCCTTATTCTCGTATATGTTGCCTATGACTTCCAACATTTCCTCTATACGCTCATAATTACTGAAATAACCCATACTCCATCTACTATCTATTGACTTTAGAACAAACGCACAACTGCTTTGATTATATTCAATAATACAATCCCAAGTGCCGTTGACCGTAACTATATCTCCTTCGTAAATATACTTTCCGTTTTTATCTTTCATTCCTGTATTTTCAATAAACTCAACATCTTCAAAACCAAATTGTTCAAAGCCGTCATCGTTATCAAGTAATACTTCAATAACATTAATATTGAAATTTATCTCATCTACTGGTAATACTAAATCTAATCTTTTAACATACACTTTTGGTTGTAACATTTTTTTATCCTCCTAATATTTGACACGCTGTAATTAATGTTGCAATTATTAATGTAATCACTAATATTGTAATTAAAAAATTTTTTTCTATACGTTCTATAAAATTATCAACTTTACCATATAGTTTATTAAGCTCTTCTTTTGTTACATCTCTTTCTTCAACCGTCACTATTGATAATGATTCGTCTATAAATGGATAATCATAACTACATGATGCTTTTTCTATATCGTCAACATGAAATGTTATATTTGAAATAGTAATTTTTAAATTCTCATTTCTTACCACTCCTGCCTTTACCCTGCCATAAGCTTCATTTATAGCCATAACATCATCAAAATCAATTGAAGCTTCTAAAAATTTACCGCTTTTTAACCAAAATCTTATTCTAACTGCACTCATCTCCTACCCCCCTACTCCATTTCTCTCAGCTATTTTTTTTGTTTGTTCGGCTTGCTCTCTATCTAGTTCTTTTATGATTTTTTGTAATCTTTCATTTTGCGTTTTTAATTCTGTGTTTTCTTTTTCTACATCGCTAATTCTAAATATAAAAAAAATCATTATTAGCCCCGCTCCTAATACAAATCCCATAATAAATATTGGGATAAATGCTAATATGTATTCGTCTTTCATCTCTTATCCTCCTATATCCTTTGGACTACAACCTAATACATCCGCCAATCTCTTTAACGTTTTAAATCGAGGACTTAATCTTTGACCAGTTCTGATTAGTTTAATAACGTTGAAATGTACTCCTGATACTTTGTGTAATTCTTTGTCGGTTATTTTTATTTCATCCATTAGTTTTTGTAGGTTGGTCATTTATTAACCCCCTCTTTAACTTTTCTAATTCGCGCTTTCAAACTCTGCATAATCTCTTCTTGAACATCTGCTTTGCTGTCTAATGCTCGCATCACTTCTTCATCTCTCGTTCCTTGAGTAACTAAGTGATGGATTATTACTTTTTCTTTTTGGCCTTGTCTGTGTAGTCGCTTATTAGCTTGTTGATAATGTTCCAAATTCCAAGTCAAACCGAACCAACAAACATGATTCCCGCCTTCTTGCAAATTAAGGCCGTAAGCTGCACTTGCTGGATGTGTTAATAGAATATCAATTTTTCTTGCGTTCCAATCATCCTCATCTTGAACTGTCTTAAGTTCTCGAACTACTAAATTACTTTTTTCTAATGCCTTTTTTATTCGTTCTTTGTCATGTTGAAAGTTGTAAAATACCAAAAGACTTCGCCCTTGTAAACTTTCTACCAACTCAAGAAAAGAATCGATTTTTGCATCATGAACCTCTGTGTAAATTCCTGAACTATCATATACTGCACCATTACTGATTTGTAATAGTTTGTTTGATAATGCAGCTGCATTTACTGCCGTTATTTCTTCTGCTGCATCTTCAATCTCCAGGACAAAATCTCTTTCCATTTTGTCATAGTCTTTTCTTGCTTTGTCACTTAAAATAACTGGAATTTCATTGTAAGATAAATCCGGTAATTCTAAATAATCCTCTGATTTCATACTTATACAAATATCCGAAATCTTATTTATGATATGGTCGTAGACTCCTTCTTTAACTTTATAGTCAAAAATTTGACTCCTATTCCTATTGTTTGGCTCCATATATCTATTTCTAAAATGTGTGATATATTTCTCTAATCTCTCTCCTTGATCAAGTAAATATATTTGGGCCCACAAATCTTCAACTCCGTTAGGACTTGGAGTTCCTGTTAACTCTATCAACCTATTAATCTTAGGTAGCACCATTTTCAAGGCTTTAAATCTCTTACTTTGACTATTTTTAAAGCTGCTGCTTTCATCAATTATTACTGTATCAAAATACCAATCATTTCTCAGATAATCAACTAACCATGGAATGTTTTCTCGATTGATAATATATAAATCTGCATTTACACTTAAAGCTTTAATCCTCTTTTGTTGACTCCCTAATACTAGACTAACTCTAAAATCTTTTGTATGATTCCACTTATCTTTTTCTTTCGACCAAGTCCCCTCGGCCACTTTTTTTGGTGCAATAATCAACACTTTGTTAACTTGAAATCTATTGTATTTTAATTCCTTAATTGCTGTTAATGTTGATACTGTCTTACCCAATCCCATATCAAGAAATAATCCGCACTTAGGAACATTGATCACATGATTAATTGCTGTTAATTGATATTTGTGTGGAATAAAATCTTTCACTTTATCAACTCCTCTACTAACTTATCTACCTCTTCTTTGTTTTTTACTTTATAAACTTTTTGTCCTAATTTATTAAATTCTCTTTCTACTAATTTTTGCCTTGCTGAATATCGGCCACCAACAGGTCTTTTCAATTCCACAAAAGCAACTGGTTTATTTTTTAAAATGATAATCCTATCTGGCACACCTGTATATCCTGGAGATTCAAATTTTAAACACAAACCTTTTAATTCTTTAATTTTCTTTGTTAAATATTTTTCAATTTGCTTTTCTATCATTTTTTATTACCGACCACATTTTAAAATTTCCAATCTTTAAATTTGTAACTTGTAACTTTATTTTTCCTATACAGTATATAAAACATAGAAATTATAGAATCTATAGAATTATTTATCTCTATAATTTCTATATTTTCTTTATTTTTATATTATATATAGTATTTAAAGTTACAAAAGTATATATAAAATATTAATTAGAGTTATTATATCAACGTTTATAAGGTGTAACTTTAGGTGTAACTTTCTACTTTTAAAGTTACACTTGATATGGATAAACGTTGATATAATAAGTTTTTATATTTTTTGAAAGTTACACCTAAGTTACACTTGATTTTTAGATTTGTAACTTTGAATTTTGAAAGTTACACTAAAGTTACACCCAAAGTTACACTCTTTTAAATCCTTTTTGGGGGCCGTAATTTCCAAACCTTGATGATTTTTCTTCCTTAACCCACCCAACTATATTACTAATTATTTGGTTTATCTCTTTTGCATCGCTTCTTTTCATGAATCGTAAATCACCTTTTAAACACTCTTCATACACCTCAACTGCACAAACTTTTTGCCTATAAAACACTGGCGCGTCATTATCGAATTTACCTGATAAAATCTGTAATCTTGCTCCTTTATCAAGAGAATACCAATTTGCTGTAATCGGCTTTTCTAGATAATCACGGATTAAGCCCTCTTTAGCATTAGACTCTTTATGATGTTCCCGCGCAATATTGGCCAACTCCTCGGCCTCCTTACTAAGTTGCAAGCTTTCGCCCATCACAAACAGGGTGTATGCTTCGGCCCATACCTGGTCAACCTCTTTTGGTAAATCATCCCAAACACTTTTTTTAATATCTCCTAAACAGATATCAATTGGCCAAAATCGTCTATTTCCTGTTGGATCTTTTAAAAATTCATCATCGTTAGAAGTTCCATAGAAAACACATCTTCTGGGATACTTGCTTGTACGTCTTCCATACGCTTCTCTGTATATATCTTCTCTTTTACTCAAGAATTGTTTAATTGCATTTGTATCATGTCTATTCATTGCTGTAAGTTCTCCGACCTCGACAATCCAGCTTCCCTGGATAAGTTCAGAAGCTTCTTTACCTTCAAAAGTTTGTAAGCTATCATTAAACCACTCTTTGCCTAATATAGAAAAGAATGTACTTTTCCCAACCCCTTGGGGGCCTGCAAGAATTGTCATAACGTCAAACTTTACACCACCAATAATGGCTCTTGCTACTGCAGCTACTAAACTTTTCCTGATAGCTTCTCTTGTAAATGCGTTGTCTTCCGCCCCAAAATAATCTATTAGTAAAGTATCTATTCTTGGTACACCATCCCATTTTAAATTGGTTAGGTACTGCTCCACATAATTTATTCTATTTCCATCACTTACAATTAACAATGCTTTATCTTGCTTATCTTGACCAGTTATTTTATAGACACTTTCTAAATATCTAGAAAATGAAGCATCATCCACCTCTGACCAATCCCTGTGATCTTTGCTAGCATCATAATGCTTATCCCAAGGAAGCTTGCCAAATACTAAACCTCTATTACTGAATGTGTCTATGGCAATTTTCCCTTTTAAATTTGGATCATGTTCCAAGATTAATACGATATTATTTATAGTCTTTTGAATTTTACCTTCTTCACTTCTTTCAAGTTGAGAAAGCCAGTCTAAATCGTCATCTTTAGAATTTTCATCATCACCAACTACATTAAATATATCCTTAGCATTGGCCACCATTTCACTATTCATCAAAGCTGCTACATTAGTATCTTCAAGAGCTAGTTTTTTCATAGCTGTGTAAGATGGATATTTGCTTACAGGTGTGCCATCTTTCACGTTATCATCTAAGTTACTAAACTTGTGTATTCTTATTAGGTCAAACGCGTTAACAAGTTGACCACAACATGGATCAGTTGCGTGATGTGAGTATAGGAACTTATTATCATATAGCACCGCTCCGCCGGACGTTGACCCTCCTGTGAAAGTGTATCTATCAGGAGTGGCCGTTGCTTCATATAAAGCTGGAATAAAAGTTTGGATGGCCGATGTAATATCATAAACTTTACAAAAAGAACCTACTAGACCATTTTTAGTTAGAGGGTCTTGTTGTCTGGCCAACAGCTGTTTTTGTCTCGTATCTTGACCTGGAACGTGTGGCCAGGTATTAATATCGGTCCAGTTCGCATACATATTAAGCACACCAGCGCGACTGCAAAATTGCCCAGGGTAAAATTGGAATATGTACTCGCTATCCACTGAACACGATGGGTAGTACATAAATCGGTTGACTTCAAAAGTTGTTGGGTCACAATTTTCAATTCCTAACAAACTACCTAATTTTCTAGCTATCGGCTCATATTCATCAGGGGTACAACTCTCATCAAGAGGGATAAGCACCCTAAGTCTAGGTGTATAATTGCTGTGCTTTCTAGTTGAATAAACAACAGAAGTACAGCCAAGCGAACCTACTCGTTTTAAAATATCGTCCGTCATATTAGGTTGAATGTTATCTAAGTCCAAACAGACAACATCGCGGCTGATTATGTTCGTTGCTTTTCTTCGGCCATCTAAAAGTTTGGCCCCTGTGAAGCCCCCAACATCTTTTAACTCGTCTTGTTCTGATTTTTTAAGCTTGAGAAATTCATCATATTTCTCTTGAGTTCTAACTGGAGATTTTAAAGTTTCTACAAAATCCAACCAACTAATATCTGTATTTTGCCAAATAGTTGCTTTTCTGTGATTTGCCTTTGCAATTCCTAGTATCCTATTTGCTTGCACTTTTTAACCTCCTTTCTTAATCTTTCATATAATATTTAGTT
>ERZ773263.848-NODE-848-length-19858-cov-2.953542_pt1 | contig 19858 bp, 32 predicted proteins | sample MGYA00511076_ERZ773263 | MGnify/ENA primary metagenome ERZ773263 (study PRJEB29015, sample SAMEA2738155) | human oral metagenome | biome: human oral; feature: human-associated habitat; material: saliva | place: China | collected 2195 ... | reverse complement strand
ACAACAAACAACAACCTAACCCACATCGACAACAACCAAAAGGAGCCCGATGAACATCAACATTGACACGAGTAAAATCGATCTCGTCCACAATCCAGATATTCTGGCGCTAGTGCTCAAGAGTCTCCCCAAGGCTCACATTGTCCACGTTGAATTTTTCGACGGTGATACTTACGAATTTGTCACAACGATTCGCGATACCCTCATCTGCACCAACGAAACTATTGGGGAGTTGAACCCATCAGAATTCACCAGCTTCGTCCAGGGTAAGAATCCCAAATACGAAGACGCATGCTATATCGATTTCAGCCAACCATCCCCTGAGCAGAATATCAAGAGTCAAGACATCTCACTCAATAGGGCAATGCATGCTAAGCCTGGCGAACTACTGCATATCGGAAACAGACGCATTGTCGCTTGCGATGGTTTCTTCATTGATCTGGACAACGATCTACAGCAACTATCGCGATCTCAGATCGCAACTATGTTGTTTCTCAATGACACACCGTCAACCAATCTCAAAAAGCTCTTCTCATAGCAAAGAATTTCAGAAGAAAGAAGAAAAACAATGGTAACTATCTACGACAAGCCTCTTCTCGTCATTCGCAACGGTGAGATCAGGACGGAAGGGTACTGGAAAATTACCGTCCCTGGGACCGTCGTCCTTGTCTCCGGCCAGCAGTTCATGTTCCTGTCGAGCGACAACACCAGGAATGGTTTCTGGCTGGTGCTGGGTGAGCAGACTCAGCTGACTGTCCAGGAATTCTATGACAGGTTTGAGATGCAGCCCATTACGGTTGTTATCGACACCAGTATCCCAGAAAGGAAGTCACACTCATGAACAACAAGATCGAATTCGACCTCGCCAACTGCGACGGCAACGCTTTCGCGATTCTTGGCGGATAGCGACGCGCTGCCCGCCAGCAGGGCTGGTCTGAGGACACAATCGAAGCTGTGCTCGCAAAGGCTAAGTCCGGCGACTACGACCACCTCGTCCAAACCATCATGGGGTACTCGAAATGAGCTTCTACGATGACTGGGTGAAAGCTTTCCCTTACATTGGTAGAGATAGCGACAAAAACGAAAAAGATGTCGATCGTGATTCACCGTGCAAATGCTGCGACAACAGAAATCCTCCCTGTATGTGCTATGCCTGCGATGGCACTGATGACTGCTGTTGTTACGGATATTGCGATTGCAATCAATAATGGCTACAACATAGGAAAGTATCATGGAAATCATCATTGACATTGACATGTCGGCATATCGACGAATGATAATTCTCGAACGTCTAGCAGCGGCTGGAAAGAAAGTCAAAATCAATCTAACCGACCACAGTACCCTCCCCATCGAGATCCTCAACGCATGGCGACGAGAAGCACGTAAGCAAGGCTGGTCCGAAGAAGAGATTGATGCCGTGTACCAAGAAGCCGATCCAGATATTGATTTTTATCGCCACATCGACATTCTGAATCTATTTTCGGAACGCATTCCGAATAAATACTAGCATAGGAGAAAGGAAAGAACGATGATCGAATGGTGGTTAGCAGCTATCGGCGGACTCTCTTTTATCATTGTCGTCACCGGTATGGCTATGGTTATGTTATGCGCTGCCCATGATACATGGATAACTTCTAGGTTTGTCGGAAAATTCTTTGCTGTATTGTTCGGCGCTCTTGGGGTGCTACTAATGGCTCCACTAGCTCTTTCCATTTATCTCATCATTAGACAGTGCATCAATGCCATCATTCAATAACAACAAAAAGAAGGAGCACACTCATGCCCCATATCCCCCTAGATATTGATTGGCGACAGTGGGAAGAGGTCGGCCCCGATGTCGGCCTCTTTGAAGACGCCTACATGCATCGCCAGACGTGGTTCGATGACTGGAACTACGTCTACCACGTTGCTTTGTGGGAGAACTTCAACGACAACGAAGACCCCGCCTCACTGATCGTCACCCGCGTCAAAAAAATGGGTGACAGTCCGTACAAGCAGACCTCTCGCGCGATCGGTGATTCCGGTAATCCCGAGTACTGGTCTGAGCTCGATCGCTTGTTCGGTTCGCGACGATCGTGGAACAGCGTTCTGAGCAACTTCCACGATTACGTAAAGCACCACCCCTACAGTCGCTATGACAACAGCTAAGCGCAAGACGCTTAGCACACGCCCCGTTACCCCGCTGTCTAATACAAAACATACAGAGCACACAGTGCAGCAACTGGTAACGGAGCTCTCTCTGGTTTATGCTCTGTTTCCATGCAATAGAATTGCATCAGTAGAGGTAGAGAGACCGCTACCCCCAAACAACCACACACCCAAAAGGACATTCACATGACTGACTTCGATTTCACGAACAACGAAGATGATGAGTGGTGAACAGTTCTCACCCATCATCGCAAAGCTCTCTGATACGTACAAGCATCAACACCGCTGATCAGAGAGCCTACCCCTCGTGGCGAAACAGGCAGACGCGCTGGATTTAGGTTCCAGTACTCATCACGGGTATGTGGGTTCGAATCCCACCGAGGGGACCAGCCTCTATAGCTCAGTTGGTAGAGCAACGGACTTTTAATCCGTGGGTCCAGGGTTCAAGCCCCTGTGGAGGCACCAACACATCGCATCAACGATCCACAAGAAAGGACACACCCATGTCTATTCATCCACCCATCGTGTTTAATACGCTCACCACGCCGTTTAACCGTCTTGCGATCGGCACGATCGTAGAAGACATCAACGGCAATCGATACATGAAAACGTATTGCAACGGCTTCAACCTCTGGATTGATAGCAACAACATCGAATGTGCGCATAATGACGCATGGATGCTGGAGCGCATCAATGCAAAGCCCGACTCGTGGCTCATCTGGGTCTGACATGAACATCACTGACATTACGTCTGTTACCCCTGCTCACGTCGCAGGATTTGTACTCACTGTGCTGCTGTTTGTCACTCTTATGGTACTACCACGCAACATGGCAGCGGCGCAAACCACACACCGCAAGCGTCATATCGCATTTCTCATCGGCAGCTCTGTTCTCATGAGCTTTTTCCTTGTCATCATCATGATTGACATCGCAGCGCTCATCCGACAAAGAAAAACAGAAAGGATCCAACATGAGTCATACAACGTGGGGAATCATTATGCTCGTTACACTTATGGTAAACCTCATCATGATTCCTGGAGATATTAGGGAAGAAAAGTACACATCTGCTGCATTCAGCATCGGTCTTGCCATTCTCAGCGCAATGCTGATGGTTTATCACTTCATGTCGCTAATGACAAACTAATACGCCGCAACAACCATCACCAACAAAAATAAAAAGGAGAAACGCACATGTCCATTAAGTTCCAGAGCATCCTTGACGACCGATACTACATTGAGGACGAGACGGTCCTGAAGGATCTCTTCAAAGCAAAGATCTACACCGACATCCTTGAGCTGAATAACCCCGACGCTGAGTCGATCAATCTCACCGCCACTGTCAACCTTATCAACGACTACGTTGATCGCTACAACCGTGCCCACAAGGCCGGTTGCCGCACTGTCGAAGATGTGGCTGATTTCGAGATCATGCGCATTCGCGCTGGCCACGAATACTCACTGGGCGATCTCTGATCGCTGATCTCCGGTCTCTTAGTAACAGTCCGCCTCTACCTGTGGCACGTACCCTTGCTATTGGTAGGGGCGGACTTTCGCCACCACAAGCCGCAGGACCAACATGTCTCTCATCAATCTCATCAAACGCCTCAAGCCACGTCGTTACACCACACTGCGCATTGAATTCCCCATCATGCTTCCGCGTGATTGCTCACCCAGCGAATATGAATATCTCTCCACCGCCGAGATCGAAAGTAAACTGCTCGCTGTGCACGCAGCCCTCACCAACAAATGCGACATCACGCCTAAGCAGCTGCGTGGGACGATCGTCCCTATCCTTGCCACCTCACAGCGCTACAGCGACAAGATCATCGTCAAATGTCGTGTGTCCGAAGATGCATCAGTGACAATGATCCGCGACGTTCTCGTACAAACATTCAAGGGAGACTGCGCACTATTTGTGTAGCCCTCTGTTTAACTGTCAATATCCTCAGTTATCAAGTAAACTGAGGTCAGAATGTTCTCCTGCACATCACAGATGCGCAGAGATCTTCTCTGGGGATGAACCCATCATCCCCAGCACCTCTTCATGAAGGAAGGAATACATCTCCATGATCAACAAGATTTTCAAGAAGCGAAAATCCGGGCTGACCCTTGTGGTCGCCACGACGCTTCTATTTGCCGGTCCTGTCGCAGCCCATGCTGCTACCACCGGGACCGACAACACTGCTGACAACAACGCCGCCAACTCTGCGTCTGCCGATGGCAACAACGGCATCGTTGGCACCGAGCCCGGTGCGTCGACCGCCACGGGCGGCATCAAGATCGTCAAGACAGATGTTAAGGGTCGCTACGGAGACAAGTACTCCGTGAACGCCACCTTGGACATCCGTGTCGATTACGCGGGTGACAAGGTCGAGAAGGGAGCAACCTTCTCTGTGGCCCTCGGAGACGGCCTCCAGGTTCCGAACGGATTCAACAGTGTCGATCTCAAGGCCACCGCCTTGGATGGCTCTGAGAAGAAGATCGGTAAGTGCACCGCCTCCGGTGGCGCATTCAACTGTGTCGTCACCGAGGACATCGCCCAGACTCTTGGCGGCAATGGGTCGCTCAAAAACGGCTTCGTCAAGCTCGAAGCCGTGCTGACCAAGTCCAGTGTCGGCAAGACCACGACCAACGTCGTCGTCGACGGTACGAAGTACACAGTCGGCCTGGGCCGAGGCGTCGTCGGTGAGCCCGTCACCAAGGGCGACGGCAAGTTCTGCTGGTCTGATGGCAAGACCGCAGAGGGTCTCTACAAGTTCGGCTGCTGGGTTCAGGCCCAGGGCCAGCCGGGCCAGACCGTCACGATCACGGAGACTCGTGACGATGCCACCTACCAGGGCGGTGTCACCATGACGACTGTCGACGGTGACTGGGCCAACCCCATCGACTGGAACAACATTGGGGTCACCAAGCCCAAGGTCACGAAGAGTGCAGACGGCAAGTCTGCTACCTTCACGATCCCTAACGAACTGAAGGGTGACCACATGGCTCGCATCCGCGTTGTGGTCGTCACTCCCGAGAAGGAGATGACGAACAAGGCGACGGTCAACAACAAGGAAGTCAGCACCACGGCCACCTGGCGAGCCAAGGGCTCGTCTGGTGCCGAGACTGGCGAGGACGCGAAGCCGGTGACCCCGACTCCCACGCCCACTCCTACGCCGGATACGCCTAAGCCCACGCCGACTCCTGAGCCTGAGCCCAAGCCCTCGGAGCCTCCGGTGACGCCACCTGTCACCCCGGAACCCGAGAAGCCCGCTCCGACTCCCGAGCCGTCGACTCCACCTGCTCCTGCGCCTACGCCGGAGCCGTCCACGCCTCCTGTGACTCCGCCTGAGGATCCCAAGCCTGCTCCGACGCCGGACCCGACTCCGACTCCTACCCCTGAGCAGCCCAAGCCGGATCCGAAGCCCACGCCTGAGCAGCCCAAGCCGGATCCGAAGCCCAGCACTCCGTCTGAGCAGCCAAAGCCGGAACCGTCTCAGCCCTCCAAGCCGAGCGATCCTACTCCTGCTCCGACCCCGGACACTCCGGCTCCCAGCCCGAAGCCGTCCGAACCTTCTGTGACGCCGGATCCCAAGCCCAGCACTCCGTCTGAGAAGCCTGCTCCGAAGCCTGAGCCTAAGGAGACCCCCAAGGAGACCCCGGCTCCCAAGGAAACCCCCTCTCAGCCCTCTACGCAGACCCCGCCTGCTCCGTCTACCCCGGACAAGCCGGGTAACAGCACGACTGAGCACAAGGGCGCTGTCACGGGTCTGGCTCAGACCGGTGCCAGCGACATGGGACTGATGATCGCGGGTGCAACTGCCCTCGTCACGGCTGGCGGCATTGCGCTTCTGCTGCGTCGTCGTCAGAACAACAACTGACAACTGACGTAAGTCAGTAGCTGTGACATAGAGACAGGGAGAGGCTCTGGAGATGCAATGCTCTCTGGAGCCTCTCTCTTTTCAAGAAAAACAAGACAACAAGGAGAAAACAATGCGTAAGGAATACAAGACCACTGAGCTCATCGATGACATCACTGGCGTGCCTGCTGACACCACCATCCCGTTCAGCGTGAACGGCAAGGACTACATCATCGATCTCTCTGAGGCCAACGCGGCTGCGTTCAACGAGGCGCTCGCGCCCTACATTGAACACGCTCGCCGTGCACCGGCCAACAAGCGCAGCAACGCGCGCAAGTCTCGCAGCTCTAGCGCAGCGGCTCGTGCCAAGCGCGAAAAGACTGCACAGATCCGAGCATGGGCGACCGCCAACGGTCACACCATTGCCAAGCGAGGCCAGCTGAGCCAGGACATCGTTGCAGCCTACGAGGCTGCGCACGCTACCCCGGCTCAGGCAGACGCTGAGACCTCTGAGAACTGACAAGATGAAAGGGACACGAGACATGTCTACTGACTCTACCGCTGCCGCATCGACGACAGTCGTGTTTCTCGACATGCGTCATGAAACCGATCTGAGCACACTTCCAGTGGGGACACTGATCATCACTGTCGGCCCCACTGAGAACGTAACTCACGAGGATCGTCAGTACATGAAGTGTCAACGTGATTGGATCAGCCCTGACGGCGGTCATTGGGATGATGAATCTCTTGCTGAGGATCTCAGAGAGCAGATCAACATGGATCGTCGGGCTATCGCCACGTACATCCCCATTTACCCTGCTCATCGATAACTTCATCGAGCCAGTCAGTTGATGTTGCCTCCCCTGCGTATATTTGTGTGTACCCCTGTACATCACAGATGTACCGGGGGAGGTAATGTACACTGGTCTTGTACTCATCTCTCCAACCTCTAACCACTACCCCTTGTGGTGAAAATGGCAAACACAGCGCACTCAAAATGCGCCGCCTTTGGCTTGTGGGTTCGAATCCCACCGAGGGGACCACCATGCAACCGAGCAATGCTGGATGATTAGGACTTCGCTCCTGCCGCTCTGATCAAGCGGATGCATCGGTTGCCGTGATCGGGGATCACGTACGGGGTCGCACTCCGAAAGTCGACATTTGCGCCATCGGGCGTTTGTGTGTGATTTGTCGTCGACTAAACAGCATCCCCACCTAACCCCTCTCTTGGACAGGACAGACAGAGAGGTAGCGGACCCATTGGAAATCACCTTTCCAATGGCTTACCGCATCTGGTTTGCTCTTTGGGCCGCTGTCTTTACTAAAGACAGAACAGAGGTGATCTGAGGCCCAAAGAGTAAACCTGCAACACAACAAAGAAAACACGGAATGTGGCGCAGCTTGGTAGCGCACCTGCTTTGGGAGCAGGGGGTCGCGGGTTCGAATCCCGCCATTCCGACGATACAAGTGCGAGACACTTGTATTGCGGGTGACTACTCGCGGCTGATTATTGACTTCAGCCGAAGACCACCATACGTTTATTATCACCCCCGTATGGTGGTCATAGTCGTATCATCATAATTTCCCAAGGGTCAGTGCCCCGAGCGGCGAAGGGAGCCGACTGTAAATCGGTCACAGTTAACGACACATCGTAGGTTCGAGTCCTACCTGACCCACTCGGCCAAGTAACACACTTGGCTTTATCTCGAATAGTGTAACGGCAGCACACCGGATTTTGGTTCCGGGAATCTAGGTTCGAGTCCTAGTTCGAGAGCTAGTCAACGCGTATTTGTTTCCTTTCTAGCGTTGACTATGGGTCACCCTCAGTGCCTGCTTAACTGTAGAGTGACAAGCTGCTTAGCTTAATGGTAGAGCGCCTATCCATAAATTCTCTTCTTCACGAATAGGAAGACACAGGTTCGATTCCTGTAGCAGCACTGAACAACACACAACCAATCAATTGATCGAAAGGATCTCGTCATCATGTCCACCAAGTACGCAGTCATTTCCCAGCCCATGAAGGGTGTCAATCCCGATAAGGTCAAGTTGCAGCGAGAGAAGGCTGAGGCTGCGATTAGGGCTGCTGGATACGAACCAATCGATACTGTCTATGAAGAGGACTTCAAGTACGATGTTGTCAGCGACAGTATCGTCAACCCCGCACTGTGGCACATGGGCCTCGCTCTGATGCGCCTCTCAAAGGCGCACATGATCTACATGTGCGCCGGATGGGAAACTACGCGCGGATGCCTTATGGAGCATCAAGCAGCAGTCGCTTTCGGAGTCGACATCATGTACGAGAACGACTGACACAGACTGGAAACTAACAATCGCATAGAGGAAGCGTCGGAACCATTACGGAACCGGCGCTTTCCTTTATGAGCTACAGAAAGATAACTCATTATGAATTCTGAAGCAATCAAAACGATTAGACGCCTTGATGCAAACGTGTTCCGAGCTGACAACGAACCCGTAACTGTCGACATCAATATCACTGTGCGTCTCGATGATGGCGAACACTCTGTTTCCATCACATGGGATCCACACACTGATGACGTGTCCCTTGAACGCATCTAAACACTCCGAAAGAAAGCAACGCACACCAAAAGAAAGGCTAATTTTCAATGATCATCAAACTCAAGAATCTCTCTATCCCGTTCCACAGGCTCGGCCTCGGAGCCATCCTGATCAGCCCGGACGACTCTCGTTACCTCAAGTCGCTCACCGACGACGCAGAGTTCTGCTGGGTCACAGCCACTGACGCCATCACTGCTGAATCCGTGCTCGATAGCACGATGAAGCGCGACATTGGTGACGGTAAGGGTTGGAAGGTCATCCCGTGACAGCCGTGACAGAGAGCATCGAGTACATCGATGATGCCGTGAACGGCATCGAATGCATCGGTGACGGTAAGTTCACCGTAACCGAAGAACGCCTCAGAGAACTTCTCGAAAACGAAGTCATCAAGAACCTGTACGACATGAACGTCGACGCTCCTGGCTCATGCATGTTCGGCATCGAAAGTCTGTACCCCAGCTACGGTAACGCACCTGACATTGTTGCTGACACGCTCATCGGTATCATCATCGACAATCACAACGAAGCAAAGGAGAGCTCAGATGCTTGATGATAAGGACATCAACCAAATCGCACAGAAGGTTGCTCAGATTCTCTCGAATGAACAACCAATCGAACAGCCGACTGAGCAACCAACTGAACAGACTCATGCATATCAAGCAGAATTAGGCCGACATGGATTCTGGGACGGTCTGGGGAACCACTTCAATCTTCTTGAACTTCTCCGTAGACCGACAGTCATTGATATGACTGACGACGGATGCGGATGCTTCTTCCTGGTTTTCAAGAACGGCAAACCGAACCACTGGGTTGGCGACTCCGGTGTCGAGAAGGACATGGAAGAGATGGTCGAGTTCATCACCGACGAACTGACTGGTGAATTCAAGTTCACCCAGTTCTGAGAAACGAGTAGAACCATGAATCGTGAACTCATCACCATCACAGAGCCCTATGACCTGGAATACTTCAAACCCGGTACTGTCATTGATACCAACGGTTATCACGACCCCACGTTCATGTCTATTGGGCATAGTCAGTGGGTCAATAGCAACAGTGGTGACATCATCCCCAACGGCGTGCTTTTCAAGCTCCTACAGGCATATGACGCACCCGTCGTGATTGTCGATAGCGTCTATCGACCAACCATGGAGCTGCTGATCGAGATCAGCAGTGATCACAAAAAGTCTTCTTCAAGGAAGACTAAGAATCCCTTTCGTACATCGCAGATGTACTAGGATAATTATTGATAGAGGATCATAAGATCCACCACTAGCCATACGAAGGAGATATACAAATGGCACGTATTAACACCCGCAATCACGGTACTGCGATCGGTCGCCTGGCGTCTGACCCGCGTTTCTTCGAGAACAAGGATGGTTCTCGTACCGTTCGTCTGACTGTCCTGGTTGACCAGGACTTCACTGATCGCAATGGCGAGCGAGGCACCGACGCGGTGCCTGTCGAGCGCTTCATCCCCTCCGATCGCGGTAACGGTGTCTTCGACATGGTTCACCAGGGCGACCTGGTGCAGGTGTCGTACCGCACGACCGTTGACTCGTACGTCGACCGCGATGGCAACCACCGTTACGCGACCAAGCTGATCGTCGCAGACGTTCAGATGTTGGAGAGCCGCAAGGTGACCACCGAGCGTCTCGCCCGACGTGCAGCCACCCAGGACGCGCAGAACCGCGCTGCTCAGCAGTCTGCTCCTGTTGCAGCCCCTGCTGCTGCGCCCGTCCAGCAGGTTGCCACACCTGCGCCTGTTTCTCAGGCCCCTCAGTCTCCCGTCTTCGCGGACGATGCGCTCGACGCATCTGATCCGTTCGGCGGCGGGTTCGATCAGGGTAACCCGCCCTTCTGAGAAGAGCATGGTAAGATTCTGATCAACAATCACAACTGAATCGCACAACAGAATACACAAACAACACCAACACCCCGTAGCAGCATCACGCTGCTACGGGGTGTTGCTTTATCACTGCTCATAGAACGACAGGCACAGGCGTTGCCACCAAGAACACGTTCTGCTGGTAGTAACCATAGCTGTTCACACGGCCACCACAGGTCGTCAACACCAGACGACGCGGACCAGTGGGACTGAAGTAGTCCTCTGGGAACGCCTGATGCTCAGCCACCCACATGCCGTTCACACGCCACGTCGACAGGGATCCATCGAAGCCCTTCACCCAGATGAGCTCACCCTGCTCGACATCTGTGGCCATGGTGTACAGCGCGCCGCGATGACGCTTTGTCCACGCCACGTGAGAGGCGATGAACGTCGTTCCTTCGCCGCCTGTCATGCTCGCTGTGCTTGCCGGTGTTCCAGACTGCACGGTTTCGGAAGAAGAGGCGGGGGGAGCAGCAGACTGTGGCGTATCAAACCCCGGACGAATGCCGGTGAGAACTCCAGTATCAGATGCCGTAAGGGGCGCTCCAGCTGAGTACCACACACCCCTGTGTACGTTGGTCGGCACATGGATCGTCTGAAGATCGCCATAGTTAGACGCCTCGAACGAATCAGACCCTTGGAGCTCCATGTAGATACCGGACTCCGGGATGAACACAGATCCAGGAGCCATACGGGCAACAGACATCGTGCTAATCCGGTAATCCTCGGTGTTAACCTCCCACGTGTTCGACCCTTGGTCAGAGTCAGCGTTGACAACATCCCACTCGTGGGTGAGCACATCATCAGCAGCCTCGACAGGCTCGTCTGAAACCTCAGCCTCCTGGTATGTCTGAGTCGGCACCGGAAGCTCTTGCTCAACCTGAGCCTCGTCGTATGAGCGATAGATCAGGTAAAGACCACCACAGACCAAGCTCGTAACAAGAAGCCATGCCAGCGCTGTGATAGCACGACGCAACGTACGGCGCTTCGCTGGTGCAGGCGTCTTGGGTTCATCCACGGCATCGCCAAGCACCTCATCGAGCGTCGACGGAACAACCAAAGACTCAGTCTTGTGAGGGATGTTCTCATTACCCCCATGCACGATGTCATCGAAACTCGGCAGAGTAGCGCCGGTGGCGGCAGCCGCGTTGTTCTCACTACGCTGTGCTGCCGCCACACCAGGCTCACCAGAACCGGCAGACTCAGTCACGATGTCGTCATGCGTGTGCTCGCGCGCGCTGTAGCGCCGCAGAGCATCATCCCATGGACTCGTAGACATCTGGTCACTCTCCGTTCTTGTTGCTGTTCTTGCGCTTCGCAGGCTTACCGGACTTCGCAGACTTAGCCTCAGACGCCTGAGCGATCGAATACAGACCCTCACGGTTCAGTGAGCGCGAGTACGACGCATCAAGGTACAGCACCGGCATTGCGTCCTCGGTGTTCATCTCCGTGACCTTCTGAAGCAGCAGTGGGTAGAGCGCGTCCTTCACAGGACCGGATCCACCGCCGAACACGAACACAACTTCGGTCGTAGCACCAACAACGCTGAGCACTCGACCGAACTGGTCAGAGACAGCTCGTGCGAAAAACTCGATCTCACGATCGACGTAGGCGCGCACCTTGTTGTAGAAGTTGCGCTTCAACGGCGAGGGCTCACGCTGGAGGAACTCAGCGAGTTGCTTCCGGCTCGTGAAGCCAGTGTGGAAGCCTTCGGCATCCATGGATTCAAGAGCGCGCGTCAACACCGTGCCGTAACCCTCGCCAAAAGTCACAGACGCATCGGCATTGAACTTGCCGTTGGTGAAGACCGGGAAGTTCACCGTGCCTTCGCCAATGTCGATGCCGATCGTGTTACGAGCGGCGAGAACATCTTCCGCCGTGATACCTTCGAACGCCAGGCCACGAGAACGAACGTCAGCAAGCATGGCCTTCATGAGCGGCACGCCCTTCTCCGTGATAGCCCACTGCGCAGAGGCACCTTCGGCCATGACGACAACATCGCGGAACGTAATGCGCACCACGACAGGAGTCTCAAAGTTATGCACAGTCACCAGGTGCGTTCCGTTCATGAACTCAGCGCTGTAGCTCGTGCGATGACGCATGTACTCATCAATAGGCAGCGCAACAGCCACGCGAGCGTCGACGGTCAACTCAGCCACAGGCAGAGTCTTCGCAACAGCCACGTAATCACGCAGCGCCTTCGCAGCGAAGCACCCAAGGATCAGTACCTTGGACAGCTCCTGCTCAGCCTTCGAGCGTCGGCCCACGACGTTAAACTCATCGAACGCACCGTTCGCGGTAAGCGATCGCTTACCGAACAGGTGGCGATACGTGTTGCTCACCATCGGGGACGAGAACGACACATCGAGGTCGTTGTAGAAGTCATCAGCGCATACCTCCGTCGCTTCGACATCGGGCTTCGGCAACGAGTTCGGCCTGGTCATCAGAGCCACGCCACTGGGAAGATCGATCGTGTCGATGACAGGCTTGCCAGCCTTATCGGTGCGCGTCCCCCGCACCAAACCCTTGACGTAGCCGTTACCGACATCGATACCGCCAAGGAGCGTCATCGTGTTCAGAGAGGCGGGGATTGCAGAAGAAGCCATATTATGTGTACTCACTTTCTCTTGTCTTTTTGCACTGTTTTCTCTTTGTTGTGCGTGCTCAACGCAGTGCGCCAAGCACATCTTCCATATCGTTCAGGGGGTTGACGGCATCATCGGAACCGACAGAATCATCAAGAATCTCAGGCTCATCGGTGACATCCTCATGAGACGCAGGAACCATGAGAAGCTCGTGATCCAGCTCCGGCTTCGGCATCAGTATGCCGATCGACTGAGCAATCGGGTGTCCATCGACAGTCTCAAGCTGCTCGGCCTGGTCTGTAAGCTCTGTTGACTTTGGTGGACGACCTCGACGTGGTTGCTGCTGGACCGGATAGCACGTCGCGTCACGGTACCCGTGTCGCTCGATCGCCTCTCGGATCAGACTGCGCACGGAGGCGCTGAGATCCGACTGCGCGCCGATCCACGCCAACACAGACTCATCAGCATCAGGCACGGAGACCCGGAAACGACGCGCCGTCGGGCGTGGAACAGACCCAGTGAAACGCTTAGGCATAAACACCTCTCTCTTCTCGATCTTCGATCTTTCTTGATAGTGGACCACATAACCAGATGATGAATGGTTCTTATCTGGTCATCTATAGGCCATGATACACCCATTCGCCTCATACATCAAGCAAAACGGCGCTTATCTGGTCACGTTACGACCAGATAAGCGCCACACATGCAGTGCTAGAACCAACTATTAGCCAACAATGTCCCACACGGCACAATGCAGGTCGCTGACAGAGCCGCAGTTACAGATCACGACATCGGCACGCTGCAACAGGCTGTACGCGTTGGTTTCCGACACGTGATCAGCACCCAGCGCCCCGACAGATGCGTCAACCAGTGCTCGATCGAGGGAATCTTGATCCCCTCGCCACACGCCGATCACAATACCTCCGAGATCATGCACGAGATGGAACTCTTCATCGAACCGGACATCGGTGAGCGCCACGGCTTCACCGCGCGCGAGCTCTTCCTGCACACGCTGACCGGTCAGGTCCGTCCACGTTCGCTCGCCCAGTGTGTCGCGCACGCAGTCTGTGCCGAGCGTTTGGAGCACAGTACGCACATCAGGCACGAGATCCTTCGCCTTCTCCATACCCAGAGCGTCGACTACCTCATGGTACTTGGCAAAGCCACCCATGACAGTGATAACGCTATCAAGGTGCAACTCGCTCAGTTCCTCTGGCACCTCAACCCAGACGCCACGCAGATTCATGCTCATCTCTTTGAGCGGATCAGCAAACGCCATACGCTTCCAGCCTCGGGTAATCAGACCCTGCGCAGCAGTATCTTTGCCCGATCGTTTCAGACCAACGAAACCGACCAACGAGGTAGGCACATCGCGGCGATCGATGAGAGCAGGAACAGCGTCAACATCAGGCATCATAATCACAGGGGCAGTCATAAGTGGGACCTCTTTCTTGGTCGATTCTACTGGTACACGAGCCATTCTATCACAGCGCAGATGCTGTAGATACACGTGACCCCCGCAGCAGCATCAAGCTACCACGGGGGCCACGTACTGATCACCTTCTTGAGAGTCAGTGATCATACTAGCACATCAGTGCTTCGCAGCAACATGCGCCTTGCGACGAGCGAACCAGGTAGCACCGCCACCCAGACCGATCGCAGCCATCAGAGTACCCAGAGCACCCATCAAACCGGTGTTCGCACCCGCGACCTCACCGGTCACAGCACCCTTCGGGGCAGGCGTAGCCGGGGAATCCACCTTGGCGTGCCAATCATCGGAATCAGTAACCTTCTTGCCGTTGTGGATGGACTCACCAACCACGGTAGCCGTGTCACTGTGCGTCGTGCCCTCTTCAACGCCGGTCAGAGTACCGACACAGGACACAGACTGACCGACCTTCAGGGTACCGATCTTGTCACCAGCAACCTTGACAGTCTGCGCAGTCGCGCCACCGGTCACACCGGCATTCGCCGGATCAGCAGCAGCCTGCTCAGCCGGAATCTCACAAACGATACCGGTGACGTTACCGGTGGTGCCCTCATGAGTCTGATCAGTGAGCGAAACGTTCACGAGGTCAGCCTCACCAGTGTTCTTCACCAGGAAGCCGATCTGAGTCTCGTCCTTCGCAGACGAGAGAGTCAGAGCGTTATCGGCCTCGTCGCGGTCGCCAGCCTCAAGGCCCTCAGACAGCGTGAACTTCTCCACGTCGATCGCGGGCTTGGGGGTCACCGTGAAGATCGGCGGCTCATTGGTGGCCTTCTGCTCGTTGTTCCACGTGACAGAGCCCTTGTTGATGAGCTGCTTCGTCTCCCCGTCCGTGTCGTAGTCACGACGGAACTGACCGGAGATGACCAGCTTGACCTCACCGGGCTCGGTCATACGCGCAGTCTTGGCCAGGAACTCAGGCTTCGCCTTCGCGGTGGTCACACCCTTCTCGATGTCGTTGGTGATCTCGAACAGATCCGTGACATCGTTGCCCTGGAAGTAGACCTTCGGAGCGCCGTCCATCGTGACGTAGGCCAGGCCATCCGACCAGTCATCGGTGATGGAGTATTCCTCAAGAGCGTACTGGAGGTACGCGGCGATGTGATCGTTGACCACAGCAGAGACCTTGTCACCGGGCAGGAAGGACTTCTGATCCACACCCTTCTGGTTCGTGCGCTCAGGATCGGCAGTCGTACGCGCCTCAGCCTCATCGGCAGTCCACACCTTGTCAGGATCCGGGGTCACCTTGCCGGTCTCAGCAGAGTTACCAGCCAGGCAGTGGTCCTGAGACTCGGTGTAGCACACCTTGGAGTCATCCGGGATACGGTAGTCAGCGCCGGTCGCCTTCGTGTAGGTCGGAACCATCAGGGTGTAGTTGCCCTGCTTCTCGATGTCCTTGACGGTACCGGAGATGACAACCTTGCCCTCGATCGAACGATCGATCGTCACGTCAGCCTTAATGCGCTGACCATCGGGGCCAAGCACCTGCACACGACCAGCGTCGTCTGCGTCCTTACCACCGATCGTGACATCAGCAGTGTTCACCGTATCAGTGATGGTCAGCTGCGAGGCGTAACCATTGCTGTGCGCGGTGATGTTGGCGTTGTAGAACATGTTGTTGGCCAACACGTCCTTCTCAGTCAGGCCAGATCCGGTCTCGCCGTTGGTCAGAACCTTGACGGGGTTCTTGGGCTTGACCGTCCAAGACTCAGACGGCTCACGATCAGCGGTGTCCACCGCTTCGTTCATGTTGCCCTGCTTGGCGACCTTCACGTCGAACCAGAAGCTCTTACCCTCGCCGGTGGCGGGCCAAGAGGTCCAGCCAAAGTCAGCCGGAGTGAACTCAGGCGACTTCGTATCACCGTTGTTGGCAATCTGAACCTGCTTCGTGACCGACTTGTTGCCCTCAGGGCCTTCGTAGGTCAGAACGACCTCAGCGTCGACGTTCTCATCTGCGCCCTTGTCACCACGCGATGCGTGGATCGTGTCGTAAACAGGCACAGTGCTGCCAGCCTCGGTCACGGTCGACGCATGATCGGTGGTCACGGTCAGGTCGTAGGTAGGCGGCGGAGGCGGAGCGGAGATGCCCACAGGCTCTTCGCTATTGACGGCGACACACGCCGTCGAGACATACGGCTCACCGTAGGCGTTGCCATCGTTCGGCAGACCAGACGCCTTGCCGACACCGGTCTGCGCGAGGTTGTAGATGAAGCCTGCGATCTCAGCCGAACGGTTGTACATGCCGGGGTAGCCGTCAGTGCGCCATTCCTCGGCCTTATCGTAGAAGTACTGCGCAGAGCGCGCAGCAGCGCCACCGTTGTTGCCGTTGTTGGTGGCATACATGATGCCAACCACACGAGCCGTGACGTTCGATCCGCCAGCAGCCTGGCCACGAGAAATAGCCTCGTTCAGAGCCTCGCCACACGAGATCTGGAACTGGTTAGCCATGTACGTGCCGGAGATACCAGCCTTGTCCATGAACCAGTTGATGCTGTCCTGGCCCCATCCCTGGGACACAAGCGCCTGGCCACCCTGCGGGTTGGCAACAGCGTCATCGAAGAACGCGTAGCGGATGCCCAAGTTGCCCGCCGCACCCAGATTGCCACCGGTGGTACCACCGGAACCGCCGTTATCAGCGAACGCGGGATTTGCACCCACGAGAGCAGCGCCAGCAAACGCCATCAACGCGGCAGTAGCAACAGCCTTGCGACCCTTGTGCTTAGTCGTACGAGAAGTCATCGTACCTCGCTTTCTGTTGTTGTTGAGCTAAAAACAGACCTGCTGCTGTGCAACGCCTGACCACAGGCGTCACCAACACCTTCTCGCAGCAGGCCAACGCATGATGCACGGTTGACTGGGACGATCGCACAGTCTGAGCCTGAGAAGGCAGTACCTACAGTAGCACACGTATACGCAGTAACGCGACAAATCAGCTCGATTACCAGTATATCGTGCATCTCTCTATGGTTCTTTACTATCTCTTTTACTCTTTCTTGAAGGGTTTGAATAAGGCGCTGCAAGCAGCGCCGATAAACAGATTGATCACTTTCCCTGGTTCTATGGGACATGCCGTAGATTGTGACCAGCTGGAAACAGAAACTTATAGGAGCTTACTATGTTCGTCGACTGCACGGAATGCGGCGCTCACGTCTTCGCCAACATCACCGACAAGGCTATCGCGTACCTGGGCCTCGACGAGGCCGTGTACTGCGATGCCTGCATGAACGACTGAGCCTGAACAGAGGCATCATGAACATCTCATTCAACCTCCACCACATCATCCGATTCACGCTTGCGATCATCATGTCGATGGTCGCTGGATTCTGGATCGGATCCACCATCGATGATGACTACGTTGCGACCATGCTGGCTCTTGTTAGCACCGTTGCTATCGCAGCTGTCATTCTCGCGCCTCTTGACACACACTCTCACAAAAAGGACTGAATACCATGATGGTCAAGCAAGAAAAAGAACCCATTCTCGTCCGAATCGACGAAGCCGCACGTGAACTCCTTGCCGATCGACCGGATGGCATCATCCCCGTATCGGGAAACTTCACCATTGTCTGACGCACCAATCTGATCGGGGAATACGAATACGAAGTCTACTCGTACCGAACCGTTGTTGCGTTCGTTTCGTTCGATGCTGCCACAAGCCTCCCAGGTCATCCTGTGCGCCCGATCGTGCGTGTCTGCAACGACGCGTTCGACCACACTCGCACCACGTCCAGGCACCTGCATCGATTCATCACTGCGCTGATGGAACATCGCCGTGTTGACTGGGACAAGCTGGGGCAGCTGTGCGACGAAAGTAAGGCAGGCGGAACCTCGACAGTCATTGTTCCGGTGATCTGATGATCGTCGATACTGTCTTTTTCTACCTCGTTGCTGCGTGGTACGTGATCGAAGGAATTTCTACCTTATCACTCATCGCAGCTACGGTCACATACATCATCTACCCTGTCAAAAACAGTAAGGAAAAGAAACATGACTGAGAACATCAAAGTCATTATCTATTTCCTGGCATGCGTCGTAGGTTTCGCACTCGTGCTGTACCTATCTGCCGCAGCTATCGGTCAGATCGTCGGAACCATTTCGGCTCTTATGTACTCTCGCAAAAAGCGACGCCAGTAACCCCACTCTCAGAAAGAAGGATACCATCATGGGAAATCGTTCCAACATCGTCATCATCACCGATCGTGTTCAGATCGAACACATTATCAACAACACGCCTCTGTGGAAGCGTGACGAGCCGATCACCCCCGATGAGCAGCTACTGCCGCACAGCCTTGATCTGGTGACCGGCGTTGTTATGTACTCCCACTGGGGCGGCATGAACGCAGTGCTCGACGCGCTGCACGCATGCTGCAAGTACGGCCTCAACCGTATCACGCATGAATCTTATTTCGTGCGCATCCTCGCGCGAGCGTTCACGGCAGGCGACGACGAAGAGACCGGCTCGGGAATCAAGCCCGTGTCGTTCGTCGTTGCTCACGACACACCGCTCTTCACGAACGATGAGCAGGTGAAACCGGTACTGACGGATAGTAACTACCCGAAGTTCCCGGTCATCGACCTCACGGCCCGTGAGATCTACCTCTACGAGAGCAACTTCTTCGGTGAAGGAGAAGGCTCGCGTGGCGAAGTCTACCCGCTCGATGGAAACGGCCTCTGCGCCATCGCTCGTCAACTGACCCAGATGGTGCAAGGGATGATGCAAGACTGACAACCACACCCACACTCATACAAAAAGGAGAAACAACCATGGGTCTTGATATGTACCTGTCGTACCGCCGTAACCTGGACGGTATTCCCGAAACGATTCAGCGCGCAATGCGTAAGCAGGCATATACCGACAGGTATCCATACCTTGCTGAGCATTTCGTTAAGGAAGGTAAGCTCGACATCATCATCGACCATCACGTCGAGCGCAATGAACCTTACGAAGAAGAACTCATGTACTGGCGCAAGGCCAATGCGATTCACAAGTTCTTCGTCGACAACGCCGCTAACGGTGTTGATGACTGCCAGCCTGTCCAAGTGACGATCGATGTCATCAAGGATCTCATTGATCGTTGCGAAAAGATCCTTCAGGGAGAAGTTGACGACAAGGGTGCGCTTATCGACCCGAAGACGGCAATGGAGCTCTTGCCCTCGCAGTCCGGTTTCTTCTTCGGTTCCACCGAATACGATGACTGGTACATCGAGGATCTCAAGGAGACCGTCAAGGCTCTCACGCCTATTATCGATCACCCTGAGTTCTACACCGATCCGATCATCTACGAAGCATCGTGGTGATCACAGTCTGATTTCACACCAGCCCCTTCAGCGCATAG
>ERZ773263.847-NODE-847-length-19874-cov-5.848580_pt1 | contig 19874 bp, 26 predicted proteins | sample MGYA00511076_ERZ773263 | MGnify/ENA primary metagenome ERZ773263 (study PRJEB29015, sample SAMEA2738155) | human oral metagenome | biome: human oral; feature: human-associated habitat; material: saliva | place: China | collected 2195 ... | reverse complement strand
GAGGCCTTCTTACTTGACGGAATACAGCCTCGACGTCCCCGTCGATCTTGAGGTTTCCCGGTGACGACCTGCGCCTCCGCTCGAGCACGCCCCGGAACCCCTCGGTCGCCAGCTTCTTCTTCAGGCTGAAGACCGTCTTGGCCGAGGCCCGGTACGTCCTGGCCGCCTCGGCCTCGCTCATGCGCAGGTCGGCGTGCTCGCCGACGTCCACCGCGAGCAGGATGTTCGCCCGCCTGACCTGCGCGGCCGCTCCCTTGCCCCTCCTCACCACCGCGAGCAGCTCCTCGCGCTCCTCCGCCGTCAGCTCGACCCTGTACTTCTCCGCAGGCATGGAACCACCCTTCCCCCGTGTGGTGCCATTATATCTTAATGCTAGTAGAATATAAATAGACTAATCACTAGTAGGATAGCTCTCACTACCACTCGGGCGTGAACGTGCCGGGACGGCACGCTCGAGGGCGAGTGGCAGTGCGAGACCGGGGTCCGGGCACGCTCAACGGCGAGTGGCAGTGCGGGCGAGACTGCCACTCGGACGTGAACGTGCCGGGACGGCACGCTCGAGGACGAGTGGCAGTGAAGGGATGGGGCCTGGGCACGCTCAGGGGCGAGTGGCAGTGCGGGCGAAACTGCCACTTGGGCGTGAACGTACCGGTCCGGTACGCTCGGGGCCGAGTGGCAGTGCAGGGATGGAGCCTAGGCACGCTCGGGGGCGAGTGGCAGTGCAATCCACACTGCCACTCGGGCGTGAACGTGCTGGGACGGTACGCTCGGGGCCGAGTGGCAGTGCAGGGATGGGGCCTGGGTACGCTCGGGGGCGAGTGGCAGTGCGTACGGGACTGCCACTCGGGCGTGAACGTACTAGTCGGAACGTTCAGAGGCGAGTGGCAGTGCGGGACTGAGGCGAGTGGCCGTGAGGGGATGGGGCCTGGGCACGTAAAAGACCACCCGGCAGTATGGCTCACACTGCCGGGCGGCACTCAAGGCATATAATGCATATCGCATGTCTCACGCAGCACTCAAGTACACAGCGCAGTGCAGTCACTCCCTGCACAGTGCACATGCTACGCTGTTTCTAAATCTCCTCGCCAGATTTCTTGGCATAGCGCACTTTCTTGCCATCTGTGCCAAATCGATAGCCGACACGAGTCGGAGTATCGGTCTTGGGATCAATCAACGCTACGTTCGAGACGTCGATCGCTGACTCCTTCTCGATGATGCCGCCGTTTTGCCCCATCTGATTGAGCTTCTGGGCCTTCTTCACCATGGCGACACCACGAACGACGACCCTGCCCTCAGACGGGATGGCGCGAATGACCTCACCGCGAGCACCCCTGTCCTTACCGGACAAGACCTGGACCTGATCGCCCTTCCTGATCTTCATCTTAGGCATGCTGCTCACTCCCTACAGCGTCTCGAGCGCGAGCGAAACGATTTTCATATACTTATGATCGCGCAGCTCACGAGCAACTGGTCCAAAGATGCGCGTACCCTTGGGCTCACCATCCTTGTCAACCAGGACGCAGGCGTTCTGATCGAACTTGATGTAGCTACCGTCCTTGCGACGCTGCTCCTTAGCCGTACGAACGATGACACAGCGTACGATGTCACCCTTCTTCACCTGCCCGCCGGGCGTTGCCTCCTGCACGGCGCACATGATGACGTCGGCAAGGCCAGCGTAACGGCGCTTGGAGCCACCAAGGACCTTGATGCACTTCACGCGCTTCGCGCCACTGTTGTCAGCGACGTTAAGCATGGTCTCCATCTGAATCATTGCAGTTCCTCCGAACACTGCCCCGAGCGGGGGCACGACGCTACAGGCGATGTGCCTGTCTGGGTGTGGTTGATACGATCGCTACTTTGCCTTCTCCACGATCTCCACAACGCGCCAACGCTTAGTCTTGGACAGCGGACGAGTCTCCATGACGCGAACGCTATCGCCTATGCCACACTCGTTCTTCTCGTCATGGCAATGGAGCTTCTTGTGGATGGTCATCATCTTTCCGTACTTGGGGTGGTGCTTGCGATAGGTAATCTGCACGGCAATGGTCTTGTCGCCGGAACGTGAGATGACCTCACCGGTGCGGACATGACGTGCGTTCCTGCCTTCGGTATCTGCCATTTCTTGCCTTTCCTGCGATCTACTTCTGGGCAGCGGACTTCTCCGCCGCGATCTGGCGAGCACGCATCTCGGTCTGGACGCGAGCGATGTCACGCTTGACGATCGTGACGCGGGCAGTGTTATCCAGCTGGCTCGTGGCCATCTGGAAGCGGAGATTAAAGAGCTCCGTGCGACCATCCTCGAGCTTCTGGCTAAGCTCTTCGTCGGAGAGCTCCTGAATGTCCCTATACTTCATCTACTGTGCCTCCCCGTCCTGCTCGGTGCGGGCGATGATCTTCGTCTTGATGGGAAGCTTATGCTGAGCGAGACGCAAGGCCTCCTTGGCCGTTAGCTCGTCGACATCGGCAATCTCGAACATGATGCGACCGGGCTTGACGACGGCCACCCACTCCTCCGGGTTGCCCTTGCCGGAACCCATGCGCGTCTCGGCTGGCTTCTTGGTGACGGGCTTGTCGGGAAAGATGGTAATCCAGACTCTGCCTCCGCGCCTCATCCGACGCGTCATGGCGATACGGGCAGCCTCGATCTGACGGTTGGTGATCCAGTGGGCCTCAAGTGCCTGGAGGCCCCAGGCGCCAAAGTGCAACTCGGTGTTGCCCTTGGCATGGCCCTTCATGGAGCCACGCTGGACCTTGCGGTGAAGGACGCGCTTGGGAGCCAGCATTAACGACCCCTCCTCTCGTTACGGCCGCGACGAGGACGGCTGCTCGTGCCCTCGAGCTCGGGGCGCAGGGCAGGTTGACCGGGAAGCTGCTCGCCGAGGTAGACCCATACCTTTACGCCTACGGCACCCATGGTCGTACGGGCAGTCGACTCTCCGAAGCCGATCTTCGCGCGCAGGGTGTGCAGGGGCACGCGGCCCTCTCGATACCACTCACGACGGCCCATCTCGGCACCGTTCAGACGGCCGGAGCACTGGATACGAATGCCCTGGGCACCTGACTTGCGGGCGGTCTGGACGGCCTTGCGCATGGCACGGCGGAAGGCGATGCGGCCCTCGAGCTGCTCGGCGATGGACTGGGCGGTAAGCTGGGCGTCGAGCTCAGGACGCTTGACCTCGATGACGTCCACGTTGACGTGGCCCTTCTCGGCCTTGACGATCTTCTCGAGCTGAATGCGCAGGGCGTCAATGTCGGCACCCTTCTTGCCTATGACGATGCCAGGGCGGGCCGTGTAGATGGTGATCCTGACCTTGTCCCCCGCACGCTCGATGTCAACACGAGAGAGGGCGGCATTGGCGAGACGTTTTCCCAAGAACTTACGAATCTCAAGGTCGTTGCCAAGGCTCTTGGCATAGCCCTTCTTATCGGCGTACCAACGGGAACGCCACTCTTCGGTGATGCCAAGACGAAAGCCCGTAGGCTGAACTTTTTGACCCATGCTTTCCCTACGCCCCCTTTCCAGGTGCGACGACGACGGTGATATGGCTCGTGCGCTTGTGGATGCGCGATGCAGAACCCTTCGCACGCGGGCGGATGCGCTTGAGCGTGGGACCCTCGTCGACGTAGGCGCTCTTGATCACGAGATTGCGAGCGCGCAGGCCGTTGTTGTTCTCGGCATTGGCAACAGCAGACTGCACGACCTTGGCAACCGGCTCGGTTGCGGAGCGGGGCGAGAAGCGCAGGACCTCGAGGGCCCTCTCGACCGGGAGGCTGCGGATCTGGTCGACGACCATACGGACCTTACGAGGAGCCATGCGCACATACTTGGCGGTGGCACGGACCTCATTGGAAGCGGAGTTACTAGCCATTATCCACGCACCCCCTAATCCTTCTTGTGCCCGCGGAAGGTGCGGGTCTGGGCAAACTCGCCCAGCTTATGACCGACCATGGACTCGGTGATGTAGACGGGCACGTGCTTGCGGCCATCGTGAACGGCAATGGTGTGTCCAACCATCTCGGGGAAGATGGTCGAGGCGCGCGACCAGGTCTTGATGACCTCCTTCTTGCCTGACTCATTCATGGCGGCGACACGCGCAAGGAGGCGAGTCTCCACAAACGGACCCTTCTTGAGGCTTCTGCTCATACGTTCGATCTCCTCTTGCTCGTGTGCTACTTGGAACGACGACGACGGATGATGAGATGGTTGCTGGCCTTCTTGGGATCGCGCGTCTTCTTGCCCTTGGTTGGGATGCCCCAGGGCGTGACGGACGGGCGACCGGAGGTGTGGTTCTTGCCCTCGCCGCCTCCATGCGGGTGGTCAACCGGATTCATGACCGTGCCCCTGACGGTGGGACGCACGCCGCGCCAGCGATTGCGGCCGGCCTTGCCGATAACGATGTTAGAGTGCTCCGCATTGCCAACCTCGCCGATGGTGGCGCGACAAGTAACGAGCACGCGACGAAGCTCCGAGGAGGGCATACGCAGGACCGCGTAGGCACCGTCCTTACCCATGAGCTGCACGGAAGTGCCAGCTGCACGAGCCATCGCGGCACCCTTGCCAGGCTGAAACTCGACGGCATGCACGAGGGTGCCGACGGGGATCTCGGAGAGCGGCATGGCATTACCGGGTTTGATGTCGACGTCCTTCTTGCCCGAGATAACCTTGTCGCCCACCTTAAGGCCCTGGGGAGCAAGGATGTAGGCCTTCGCACCATCGACGTAGTGAAGCAGCGCGATGCGGGCAGAACGATTGGGATCGTACTCGATCGTGGCGACCTTGGCTGGGACGTCGTCCTTCTTGCGCTTGAAGTCTATCCGGCGATACTTGCGCTTAGTGCCGCCACCTTGGTGGCGGGTGGTGATACGGCCGTTGTTGTTACGACCAGCCTTCTTGTTCAGGGGCTCCAAGAGCGACTTCTCGGGCTTGGTCGAGGTGATCTCCTTGAAGTCGGAGACCGTCTGCCAGCGCCGTCCCGCGCTCGTGGGCTTGAGGTGCCTGACTGCCATTGCTTTGTTCCCTTTCTTCCGCTGGCCATCACGTCCAGGGATTTGCGTGATGACGCCGGACTACCACGGTACCGCGCGTATCCATCACTCGCGACACACATGCCCGCGAACCATCAGGATCGCGGGCGAATTACCTACTCCTCGCTAGTCTGCTGATTCGCGAAGATCTCTATCTGCTCACCGTCGGCAACGGTGACGATGGCCTTCTTCCAGCTGCGGGTCTTGCCGGCGACGTAGCGAACGCGCTTGGTCTTGGGTTTGACCCATTGGGTGTTGACCTTCTTCACGTGAACGTTGAAGAGCGTCTCGACAGCAGAGGCGATTTCCTCCTTGGGAGCGCTGCGCGCAACCTCGAAGCTATACTTGTTCAGGGACATCTGGTCGAAGGAACGCTCGGTGACGATCGGGCGGATGATCACCTCGTGGGGTGAGTTCATTATGCGAGCACCTCCTCAAGCTGCTTGGCGACGGCAGTGGTCATGACAAGCGCACCATTGTCGAGGAGGTTTCTGGTATTGGCCTCCGAGACACCGTAGACGATGACCTGGGGGAGGTTGCGAAAGGCGAGATAGGTGATCACATCATCATCGTCGAGGATGAGAGTGACGCGCCTGTCGGCAAGACCGAGGGCCTTCAGGATCGCTGCGGCCTGCTTGGTCGAGGGCTTCTCGAATGAGAAGTCATCGACGAGTACAAGCTCAGAGTCCGCGAGCTTGCCAGAGAGAACTGACCTCATGGCGAGCTTCTTCTCCTTGTTGTTGGCACGCTTGGCGTGACTGCGGGGCACCGGGCCGAAAACGACGCCACCGCCAGCCCACTGTGGGGCACGTATGGTGCCCTGACGAGCACGGCCGGTACCTTTTTGTCGATAGGGCTTGGCCCCACCGCCAGAGACGGCAGAGCGATTCTTTGTAGAGTGGGTGCCCTGGCGCAGCGTCGCCTCGTAGGCGACGACAACGTGGTGCACCACCGGGATGTTCGGCTCGATGCCAAAGACGCCATCAGAAAACTCTAGCGTCTCGACCGCCTCTCCCTGCACGTTCTTGACTTCTATCTTGGACATGGTGTCTCCCTTGCTGGCCTAAGGATCAATTGGTGCCTGGCGTGGCCTTAGGCCCTGCGGACCTGGACGAGGGCGTTCTTTCCGCCGGGAACGGCGCCCTTGATGAGCATGAGGTTCTGCTCCTCGTCGATGCGAACCAGCTTGAGGTTCTTGACTGTGACGCGCTCGTCTCCCATATGGCCGGCCATGTGCAGGCCCTTGCGCACACGGGCGGGATAGGCACACTGGCCGATGGAGCCGGGCTTACGCTGGTTGCGGGAACCATGCGTCATGGGTCCGCGGGAGAAGTTCCAACGCTTGATGGTGCCTTGAAAACCCTTGCCCTTCGAGGTACCGATGACATCGACAGCCTTGACCTCTGCGAAGTCCGCGACCGTGACCGTGTCGCCCGTCGCGTGCTCCGTACCATCCTCAACACGAACCTCGCGCAGGTAACGCATGGGCTCGACGCCCTGAGCGTCAAAGTGCCCCTGCATGGGCTTGTTGACGTGCTTGGGCTTGATGTCCCCAAAGCCGATCTGCACGGCATCGTAGCCGTCGTGTTCCTTCGTTTTTACCTGCGAGACGACGCAGGGGCCCGCCTGGATGACGGTGACGGGAACAACGTTGTCGTTGTCATCCCACACCTGCGTCATCCCGATCTTACGGCCAAGAATCGTACTGACCATGCTCGTTCCTTACCCTCGGTGGTCTTGGGACCTCGCACAACTGTACACTCGAGGCGGCTTTCCCACCCCTCCCCAGCGGACCACATCCTTCTGTATGCCGCGTCCCATGGGACAGCTGTGACACCACGGCAAGCTGCAGAGACACAGCTCACCCTCTTTGCCCAAAAACGCAGCTTGACTAGTGTACACGCGCGGCTTTGTGTTCACAAGGTCTGCGCAGAATTTTTTTGCGTCCTTCTAGCTGCGGGGAGACGAAAGCCCCCTCGGCTGTGTCCGTAGGCCGCCGTACCTAGCACGGCATACGGGCATGCCTGACGAGCCTTGCATGTCCGAGCCGTAGCGCACTCGTCGTCACAGGTCCAACAGGCGCAGCGTACGCTGGTCCTCGCGCCCGTCGAAATACGCTTCGATCACGTCCCTGAATACGGTATCCTCCGGACCCGCATGGGCAAAGAGCGTCATGGATGAGCGCAACTTCAGGTCATCGGGGCTCCCAAACACCTGGTGCGCGTCCTTATCCAAGATCCTCAAAAGCTCTGATGAGATCTCCCTGAGATTATGTCCAAGGTACGCGTCCTTTAGAAAGGCCGTGGCCTCCCCGAGGCCATCGATACCATAGTACTCTGAGGTCGAGCTTCTGCCGAGTCCCTTGAGCTGCGGGAAGATGTACCACATCCAGTGACTTTGCTTCCTTGCGGCCCTGATCTCGGCGAGTGCGATCGCATAGTCCCTTTGCTGGGCCTCTATAAACCTCGACAGGTCATACGTCATGCCCACCATCTCCTTCCTCGAACGTTTGTCAGGCACGTGCCCTATGCCGGTACACATGAGCCGTCGTGAGAGCTACCTCGTCAAACGGGTGCGTGACCTTTGCGCCGCGCCACATAAGACGCTCACGACGGCGTCGCAGCCCACCGAGCCGAGTCACGCCACCAGAGCCGTGCATGGCTCATCGCACATTCCTGCGGCGCGCTGCGGCGCGCCAGACCACGAAGGTGAGGATGCTGACGATACTTACGACAACACCCAGCGTAAGACCTGGTGGCTCGAAGCTCAGTTCGATGTGGTGCGACCCTGCGCCCACGCTTAGGCCCAGGAAGGCGGTGTAGAGCTGCCTGAGCGTCACCGGCTCGCCGTCAACGGTGGCCGACCAGCCCGTATCATAGCCAATCCGTAGGAAGAGGGTCTCGTCGCGCGAGGCGTAAAAGTCAATGGACGCCTTGTTGCCGCAAAAGCGCGCGCTCCTGAGGCCACTATCAAGCGCCGAGACGCCCGCTGCATACGCATCCATATCGAGCGTTCCTGCCTCGAGGAGCTCGTTTAAGCGACTCGCCCAGAGCAGCTCTGAGCCCTGTGAGTCTATGGCAACAGGAAAATGCCTGTCGATCGTCTGGGCTGTGGTGTCCATGACAGTTAGCGTGACCTCATCGCCCTTGGAGTAGGTCCCGGCATACACGACGTTCATCCCAAAGCGCCCCCCCACATCCTGCAGGGCCCTGCCGTTGGCTGTCAGGGTGTACCTGGTGTAGCTGGAGCCAATACGCGTCTGGGCGCTGAGTCCGGGGAAGTAGAGGTAGAGGGGGCCATCCCCCTTGCAGGTGATCGAGAGCGTACGCAACTTAACAGAAGGATCTTCCGTGGCGTCTGTCACCTGAGCGGCAATGTAGGCACCACCGACGCCCGTGGCATCTGCAAAGAGCGCCTCCTGGTTTCTCAGGGCATGGGAACCCCATGTGACCGTGCCTCTGGCGGTCGCAGAGAGGCCGTAGGCCGCAGGCAGGAGGTCCTGGTAGCGATAGGCAGAAAAGCCATGGAGCGACGCGATGGCGTCAGCTTTTGACCCCGGCACCGCCTCATCGTTGATCACGTAGTCCATGCCCAACAGGGTGTCCGCGAGCAGCATCGGGCTGTTGTAGCTGTAGCCGAAGATGTCCTCGCAGCCGTTCGTGTAGCCCAGCGCCTGCATGAACGTCTCCGTCGTACCACGTACGACCGAGGTGTACTCGCTCATCTGCTGGGTGCCCGTGACGAAGCCCTCGCAGGTCGTCGGAGCGCCATGGGCACGATCGCCCTTGTAGCCGATCCTGGCCTGACCCACGAGAAGCGCATCGGCATCCACCTTGCCGCTAGATCGAGCGTCTGCCTTGATCTGTTCGTAGGTGGACTCGATATCACCCAGGTATCCCGCATACATGCTCACGGCATTGGAGAAGCGGGACTCAAGCAGCCAGGCATTGTAGCCGCCCTCAATGGCGACGAGCACACACAGCGCCGCAGCAAAAGACACGGACACCACCCGAATTGTACCTCGTGCATGAGAGGAGGATGCAGCTTCTTCCGCCAGCGAGATTTGCTCCTCAGCGGCTGGCTCGCGAGATCCTACGAGAAACCCCGCGAGTAGGGGTAAGACGAGCAGGCAGGCCACCTCGGCCACGCGCGCGGGTATTCCCGGCACAGAGCTGCCCTTGGCATCCACCAGAAGCTGTGAGAGCTCCACGCAGACGGCAAGGGCGGCAGAGATGACGCCGAGCAAGCGCACCCTCTGCCGAGAGGACAGCTCACGAAGGCTCGCATAGCCCTCGCGCGCACAGATGACGAGCGCGAACGAGACGGTGTAGGAATGCCTGAAATAGAACGAGCTCGCATAGCGCAGACAGCTCCAGATGGTCATGGGACCCTTGAGCATGCAGCCGAGCAAGGGAGCAGCCACGAGGATGATCAGCGCCAGCCTCCTGCGCCGGGAGAGACCCGGCCTCACGAGAGCGAAGACCGCAAGGACGAGGGCGAGCGCGCTGGTAAAGAGATAGGGGACGATGGCCTCGCCCATCTCCACCTTGGCACCAATGCCAAAGAAGGCAGGAAGGTGCAACGGCATGATGATCGGCTTCGGGTTGATAAGAACCTTTAGTCCAAAGCCACCCTCGGCGCCCGCCAAAAGATTGAGCGCAGAGGGAAGAAAGAGCGCCGCACTGGCCCCAAGGGCAAGGGCCATCGTCACCGCATAGCGCAACACCAGCTCGCGAGGGTGCCCATCCCTTTTGGCAACAAGACAGGCGATAAGGTAGACCAAGGAGAAGACGCAGTCCATGTAGCTTGAGTACCAGTTGGCGAGCGTGGCATAGAGCACGGTGCAGAAGAGCAGCGTACAGCTCCTGTCATGGACGAGCCGCCACACGCCCAGCGTGACGAGCGGCAACATGTAGAAGCCATCGAGCCACATGATATTACTTGCCTGGCCGATGGCATAGCCACAGAGGGCATAGGCGGTCGAAAGGACCAGGCTCATCGCCCCCGCCCCGTAGCGCTTACGCAAGAAGACGTAGCAGGTAAGTCCCGCAAGCGACACCTTGATCAGCACCATGAGGCTCAGAAAGGCGGCGCTTTGCGTAGGGTCGAACGCATACATCAAGACATTGAGCGGACTCGAGAGGTAGTATGCGAAGAGCGCGAGCCCATTGCCTCCGATGCCCTGAGAAAACGAATGGAGCAGCGAGTCCTGACCATGCATGACCCTGCCGAGCCACGAGAAGAGGCCCAGGTACTGGAGATCCATGTCATCGACACAGACGCTGAGGTCTCCGAAGGGATAGACCCCTCTCAGGGCAAAGGTGACGCTGAGTGTGGCGAGCGGGACGAGGAGGGCCAGTGCGTACTCGAGACGCCCGTGCGCGAGCGGGCCCTTTGCTAGACATCGAGCTACCCTCATGCGCAACTCCCCTCGAAGTGCAGCGTGGGAAGCCCGTCGGGGCCGGGCGGATCGAGGCGCAGGCCCATGAGCGCATCATGCTCCACCCCTCTGCCCGAGGACTGGTAGAACGCCACGAAGTCCTCCATCTTGGGGTTCAGGCAGCTCGCGGCATCAGGCTCACCACCAGGATGGAAGAGCAGCTCGATGTCCAGGCCCCTGCGCCTGGCCAAGCTTGCGTAGGCCGGAAAGACCGCACAGACGCGCTCCGCGCTCATCTCGCCTGAGAAGAGCACACCACAGAACAGGGCCGAGCGCCCATCACAGGAGCGGGGGTGGCCACTGCCGACGAGGGACCGCGCAAGACGCCTATCACGGCCCCAGCACCAGCCGAGGACCAGGCGCTTGATCCAATTTACGGGTCGTATGGAGAAGAGGACGTCACGCCTCATAAACACCCGCACGGGCTCTACGGGCACGCGCAGGTACTCGAGGGCGTAGCCGCCTTTCCAGATCGCGTCGAGTATGCCCTCAAACACGGCAGGGATGAGCTGGAAGTGCTGGTGGCCGTCCACGCGCAACCCCTGCGCAAGCGCGGGGAAGCGGTCCGTGACCTTGGAAATCTGGGCTGCAGCCTCGAGCGCCACCTGACGACGAAGCTCATCGTGGTCCCTGCCCAACGACATGCGCAGCAGGCCAACGAAGCTGCGGTTGAAGACGCCATCCTCACCCGCCAGAAGTGGGATGGAGGCGGGCTCGACGCAGCAGGGTCCCTCGACGAGATTCACATGAACGGCTCGCTTGAGATGGTGCGGAGCAGCGTCCAAGAGTCGTGCACACGCTTCGAAGTGCGGGCTGTTCGCCATGATGGAGAGCGAGTTCAGGACGCCTCGCTCGGCGCACTCCAAGATCCTCTGTGACTGCCCTAGGTTGATGCCAAAGTCATCTGCATGAAAAAAAACGTTCACTCACATCACCCAACGGTGGAGGCCAGACTGTACGTTATCAAATGATAATGACTTTGCCACACGGGTCCAGAGTATCGATATCATTGGACACAATAAGAGAACACTGCGATGGGCTCCCCGCCCAACGCAGTGAGGACAACGCAGCAAAAGACAAGGACGCAGCACATATGGACCTGTCCGTGATCATTCCCTGCAAGAACGAGGCAGACTCGCTTCCCAGCCTCTGCGAGGAGCTGGCGCGCACCTTCTCATCACGCGAGGGGCTTCGCCTCGAGCTCGTCTTCGTGAACGACGGCTCCACCGACGACACCTCCCACGCGCTCGAGGCAGTTCAGGCAGACGGGCGCATGGCCCACACAGTGGTCGTCACGCTCTCGCGCAACTTCGGGAAGGAGCCCTCTATGCTGGCCGGCCTGCAGCAGGCTACAGGAGACTACCTTGCCTTCATGGACGCGGACCTCCAGCAGAGCCCCAAGACCCTGCTTACGATGTACGACCTGCTCATCGCACACCAAGACGAATGCGACGTTGTCGCCGCCTATCAATCAAGGCGCAAAGGCGGTCTCCGCGCGAAACTGAGCAGCTGCTTCTACGGAGCATTCAACAGCATCTCCGAGACAAGGCTTGAGCCCGACGCGTCTGACTTTCGTGTCTTCAAGCGCTGCGTCGCAGAGGCACTGCTTGCAATGCCCGAGTACAGCCGCTTCACTAAGGGGCTCTTCTCATGGGTGGGCTTCAGGACACGCCCTTTTGAGTACGAGCCGGACGAGCGATACGCCGGCCACAGCAAGTGGTCGCTCGGCTCTCTTTTGCACTACGCGACGACAGGCTTCGTGGCGTTCTCCTCGGTGCCCCTGCTCTTCTCAGCTTACGTCGGTGCGCTGTTCGCCCTTATCGGCTTCGTATACATCATCTTCGTCTTCATCGACGCGATGGTCCTGCACAACACGCCAGCAGGCTACCCCACGATCGTCTCGCTCCTCCTCATCGTAGGTGGTCTCATCCTGCTGTCGCTCGGCATCATCGGCGAGTACCTCTCTCACATCTACATGGAGGGCAAGCATCGCCCGATTTACATCGCCCGGCAGATCAGGCGCATGGACGAGGGCAGGGCAAGCGAGCGGGGTGTGACGACCAACGCCACGGCAGGCAGCGAACACTAGGCAGCCACGCGTACAAAGATACGAAGGCACGCCCCCTCGTCCCAAAGATCAGTGGTGCGAGGGGGCGTGCAACGTAAAGGATGCGGTCGAGACCTACAGCTTGATCTCAATATCGACGCCAGCGGGCAGGTCGAGGCGCATGAGCGAGTCAACGGTCGACGGACTGGGGTCTACGATGTCGATGAGGCGCTTGTGCGTGCGCATCTCGAACTCCTCGCGAGAGTCCTTGTCCTTATGAGGCGAACGGATGACAGTATAGACATTACGCCTCGTGGGCAAGGGGATGGGACCGGCGACGCGAGCTCCTGTCTTCTGCGCGGTGTCCACGATGAGCTTTGCGGACTGGTCCACGATCTCGTGGTCATAGCCCTTCAAGCGTATCCTGATCTTCTGGTTGAGCACGATGCTTACCTCCATCATGAGCGTGAAGCTCCTCTGTCGGCCACCCGCCCGGATAATGGCAGTGGCCCTGGCTGGTCAGTTATGTGGCGCTTCCGCCGTTTTTGGAGACGATCTCGTCACGGATGTTCTTGGGGACGGACTCGTAGGAGTCGAACTGCATAGTGTAGCTCGCACGACCCTGAGTCTGCGAGCGAAGGTCGGTCGCATAGCCAAACATCTCACCGAGGGGAACCTTGGCGTGAATGACCTTGGTGTTCGTGCGGTCCTCTATGCCCTCGATCTTGCCGCGGCGACCCGAGAGATTGCCCATGACGTCGCCCATGTACTGCTCGGGGGTCTCGACCTCGACCTTCTCGATGGGTTCGAGCAGCACAGGACCAGACTGCTCGAGCGCCTTCTTGATCGCCATGGAACCCGCGATCTTGAAGGCGGCCTCGGAGGAGTCGACCTCGTGGTAGGAACCGTCGACGAGCGTGACCTTGATATCCTGCGTCGGGTAGCCTGCGATGACGCCGGACTGCAGAGCCTCCCGTATGCCCTTGTCCACCGAAGGGACGTACTCCTTGGGAACCGAGCCCCCGACGGTGGCGTCCACGAACTCGTAGCCAAAACCGGGCTCCATGGGCTCCATGTCGATGATGGCGTCACCGTACTGGCCGCGACCGCCGGACTGGCGCACGAATTTGCCTTGGACGTGGCTCACAGCCTTGCCTGCGGTCTCACGGTAGGCGACCTGCGGCTTGCCGACATTCGCGTCGACCTTGAACTCGCGGCGCAGGCGATCGACGATGATCTCGAGGTGCAGCTCGCCCATGCCGGCGATGATGGTCTGACCTGTCTCGTGGTCGGTACGAACCTGGAAGGTCGGGTCCTCCTCGGCGAGCTTCGCGAGACCGACGGACATCTTCTCCTGTTCGGCCTTGGTCTTGGGCTCGACGGCGACATCGATGACAGGATCGGCGAAGCTGATGGACTCAAGCACGATGGGATGCTTCTCATCGCAGAGGGTATCACCGGTGGTGGTGTTCTTGAGGCCAACACAGGCAACGATGTCACCGGCTGAGCACTCCTCACGGTCCACCCGTTCGTTTGCGTTCATCTCGAGGATGCGCCCCAAGCGTTCGCGCTCGCCCTTAACCGAGTTGTAGACATAGGAGCCTGCCTCGGCCTGACCGGAATAGATGCGGATATAGGTGAGCTTACCGACGAAGGGGTCAGTCATGATCTTGAACGCAAGGGCACTAAAGGGCTCCTTTATGTCCGCATGGCGCAGCTCGGGCTGGCCCTTGGGGTTGGTGCCATCGATCTCTGGCACGTCAAGCGGGCTCGGCAGGTAGTCAACGACCGCGTCGAGCAGCTCCTGGATACCCTTGTTCTTGTAGGCTGAGCCAACGAAGACGGGGTTGAGCTCGCCGGTGAGCACACCTGTGCGGATGGCCGCCTTAAGATCGTCTTGGGGTATCTCCTCTTCCATGAGGATCTTCTCCGTGAGGCTGTCATCGAAGTTCGAGGCAGCGTCAAGCAGCTCGTCTCGCTTCTCTTGGGCAAGCTCCACGAATTCGTCGGGAATCGCGTCCATGGGCTCGGGATAGATCATGCCCTTGGCGTCCTCCTTGAAGTCCCAGGCAGTGTTTGAGACGAGGTCAATGAGACCCCAGAAGTTGGACTCCGCACCCATCGGTATCTGTGCGGCGACAGCAACGGCACCCAGACGTTCCTTCATGGTCTCGATGGCGTGGAAGAAGTCTGCGCCCACGCGGTCGTACTTGTTGATGAAGGCGATGCGGGGGACATTGTACTTGGTCGCCTGACGCCAGACGGTCTCGGACTGGGGCTGAACCCCCGCGACGGCGTCGAAGACCGCAACGGCTCCGTCGAGCACACGCAGGGAGCGCTCGACCTCTGCGGTGAAGTCAACGTGGCCCGGCGTGTCGATGATCTGGATGACATGATCCTTCCAGAAACAGGTGGTGGCGGCCGACGTGATGGTCACGCCACGCTCCTGCTCCTGGACCATCCAGTCCATGGTTGCTGCCCCATCGTGGACCTCACCTATCTTGTGGGTCTTTCCAGTGTAGTAGAGGATGCGCTCCGTCGTGGTAGTCTTGCCCGCATCGATATGGGCCATGATGCCGATATTACGGAGGTCCTTGAGGTCGTACTTGATCTTAGCCATGTATCCCTACTCCTGATGTTTGGCTAGAAGCGGTAGTGAGAGAAGGCACGATTGGCCTCAGCCATCTTGTAGAGGTCCTCGCGGCGCTTGACAGACGCGCCGACGCCGTTGGCGGCGTCCATGATCTCGTTGGCGAGGCGCTCGATCATGGTCTTCTCCTTGCGATCACGTGAGAAGTTGACCATCCAACGGATGGCAAGGGTGGTGGCGCGACGGGAGTTGACCTCCATAGGCACCTGATAGGTGGCACCACCGACGCGCTTGGGCTTGACCTCGAGCGTAGGTCGGACGTTGTCCATAGCCTTCTTGAAGACGGACAGGGGATCTTGCTCGGTCTTCTGTTGGACGAGCTTGAAGGCCCCGTAGACGATGCGCTCGGCGGTGGCCTTCTTGCCGTCGAGAAGGACCTTGTTGATGAGCTGGGTCACAAGGCGGTTGTTGTAGATAGCGTCGGGAGTGACCTCCCGACGGATAGCTGCTGCACGACGCGGCATAGTGTATCTCCTCAGAACTGGTTGCGATGTCAGATGGAGCGCGGTCCCCTACTCCTTGGGGCGCTTGGCGCCGTAGCGGGAACGGGCCTTCTTGCGGTCCTGGACAGCAGCGCAGTCATAGGCGCCGCGAACAATCTTGTAGCGCACGCCGGGAAGATCACGGACGCGGCCACCGCGAATGAGCACGATGGAGTGCTCCTGAAGGTTATGGCCCTCGCCGGGAATGTAGGCCGTGACCTCGAGGCCGTTGACGAGGCGCACGCGGGCAACCTTGCGTAGCGCCGAGTTGGGCTTCTTGGGTGTGGTGGTGAAGACGCGGGTGCAGACGCCGCGCTTCTGGGGATTGTGCTGCAGCGCGGCGTTCTTGGACTTGGCCTTGTGCGACACGCGACCCTGGCGAATGAGCTGATTGATTGTAGGCAAAGCTTCTCTCCTTAGCTGAGAACGTTGGGATGACGGTGCGCGAGCACCTATGTGTCAAGGAGGGCGCAGCACCGTCCCCCTGGATCGTCACACGTGCGGATGTGCACGACCCATAGCGAGCCCTGCACAAACTCTAACTTTACACTGCCTTAAGGCATATGTCAAAACACCATGGCTGCTGACGCAGCTGACCTTTGCCAGTATTCCATGACATGCACACACGAAGCGGACCACCTCTAGTCTTTCTGAGACGTGACCAGCTCTGCGGCATGCGAGAGGCCAATTGATATGAGGTCCGCGACGTGCTCGTCTGACAGGGAGTAGAAGACGCGCTGTCCCTCACGCCTAGCCGTCACCAGACCCCGGTCACGGAGGAGCCTGAGCTGGTGGGAGATCGCGGACTGCGAGACCTTGCCTACCTCCTGCAGGTCGGAGACGCTTCTCTCCCCCTGGACGAGCACCCCCAAGATCTGGAAGCGCGTTGAGTCCGAGAGCGCGTCAAAGATCTGCGTGGCACCATAGACGATGTCATCGTCTATGAGATAGCCCCGAAGTTGCCTCGAGTCAATCGTATCTTGCCTGGCGCCTCTCTCGCCTTTTCTCACATCGGGCACGCTCGTGTCCCTTGCGACCGGCATCGCTAAATGGCGGCAAGCGCTTGCTCGACGTCGGCCACGAGGTCGGCGGTGCCCTCGAGCCCGCAGCTCATGCGCACTGTCGCGGGCGAGATACCCGCCGCCGCAAGCTCGTCGTCGCTCATCTGGCGATGTGTCGAGCTCGCGGGGTGCAAGCAACAGCTGCGGGCGTCGGCAACGTGCGTCTCGATCGCAAACACCCGAAGGGCCGCCAGGAAGCGCTCCGCCGCCGCACGGCCACCCGCGACCTCAAGGCTCACAACACCGCAGGAGCCCTGCGGCAGGTACTTCTGGGCAAGCTCATGCGACTCGTCACCCGAAAGGTCGGGGTAGCTGACGGCAAGGACCTTGTCGCTTTCTGCGAGCAACTCGGCGAGCGCCCTGGCGCTCTGGCAGTGCTGTGGCATGCGCACATGAAGCGACTCCAGACCAAGGTTTAAAAGGAAGGCATTCTGCGGACTCTGGATGGAGCCAAAGTCACGCATGAGCTGCGCGGTCGCCTTGGTGATGAAGGCCTTGGCCTTGCCAAAGCGCTCTGCGTAGACGATGCCGTGGTAGGACTCATCCGGCGTGGTAAGACCAGGAAAGCGCTCGGCGTGCGCCATCCAGTCAAAGTTGCCGGAGTCCACGATCGCGCCTCCCACCGCTGCCCCGTGGCCATCCATGTACTTGGTCGTGGAGTGGGTCACGATATCGGCGCCCCACTCGATGGGACGGCAGTTGATGGGCGTTGGAAACGTGTTGTCAACGATCAGGGGCACGCCGTGAGCGTGGGCAGCCGCAGCGAAGCGCTCGATGTCGAGGACTGTGAGCGCGGGGTTCGCGATGGTCTCGCCAAGAACACATGTGGTGTTGGGCCTGAAGGCTGCTTCCAGCTCATCCTCACTACAGAAGGGCGAAACGAAGCTGCACTCAATGCCCATCTTGCGTAGGGTGTGTGCGAGCAGGTTGAACGTACCGCCATAGATCGTAGAGCTTGCCACCACATGGTCACCGCACTCGCAGACGTTGAACACGGCAAAGAAGTTGGCGGCCTGGCCAGAGCTCGTGAGCATGGCCGCAGAGCCTCCTTCGAGCGCCGCGATCTTTGCCGCGACGTGATCGTTGGTGGGGTTCTGCAGGCGCGTGTAGAAGTAGCCCGATTCCTCAAGGTCGAAAAGCCGCCCCATGGCGTCCGAACTGTCGTATTTGAAAGTCGTGGACTGCACAATGGGCAGCTGCCGCGGCTCACCATTCTTGGGCGTGTAGCCTGCCTGCACACAGCGGGTCTCGATGCTCTGTCCCAGTCCTCCGACACGCTTCTCCATCATCAGCTCCTCTTCCTCGCCTCGTATCTCACAGCAGATTATCACCCCAAAGTCCTATAGTAGTGGAGAAAAGAAACATCGACTTGTTCGACCCAAAGGGGAAATGCATGCTTACCTATGCCCTTACCTGCTGTTCCACCGCAGATCTCACTCCGTCCTGGCTCGATGGGATTGGTGTCAGATACGTGTTCTTCAATTACGAGCTCGACGGCATCCCGTGCAAGGACGATTTTGGCAAGACGCATGCGCCCAAGGAGCTCTATGCGCGCATGCTCAAGGGTGCCACGGTAAAGACCTCCCAGGTCAGCATCGGTGAGTACATGGAGTTCTGGGCACCGCTGCTTGAGGCGGGCCAAGACGTGCTGCATGTGACCCTGTCGTCGGGCATCTCGGGAACGTATGGCTCCGCCTGCGCCGCACGAGACGCGCTCAGGCGGGTGTTTCCCGAACGCAGGCTGATCGTTATTGACTCGCTCTGCGCCTCGTCGGGCTACGGACTCCTTGTAGACAGGATGGCCCAGCTCAGGAGCGCTGGCATGGGCCTGGATGACCTGGCGTCGTGGGCCACGATACACCGGCTCGAGGTGCAGCACTGGTTTTTCTCGTCTGACCTCAGCTTCTTCGTGCGTGGGGGACGCATCTCGAAGGTGGCGGGCGTCGTGGGCGGCATGCTTAAGATCTGTCCCGTAATGAACGTCGAGGCCGACGGCACCCTCGCCGTCAAGGAGAAGATCCGCACCAAGGCCAAGGCCGAGAGGCGCGTCGTCGCACTCATGCACCAGCTCGCACGGGACGGCGATGACTACACAGGCAAGGCCTTCATCTGCAACGCCGACTGCCTGGATGACGCGCGTGCGGTCTCCGACATGATCGAGGCGCAGTTTCCCAAACTTGACGGACCCGTACATCACTTTGACGTCGGCGCGACCATAGGCTGTCACACAGGACCCGGCACTGTCGCCCTCTTCTTTTGGGGTGCGCCCAGAACGTAGTGGCAGCACGTATCCGGCGCGCCTTACCGTGAGCCGACGATTACAGCTCCATCTTGAGAAAGCGTCGGTAGCGCTCGAGCACCTTTGGATCGTTAAGGCTCGAGCGCAGGGTCACAGATCCTGCGGCGTCATCTTTTGCGAGGGCATGATCCTTCGAAAGAAGGCTCTTGAGCCTATGCGTGACACCGTTCGCCCCATCGAAGAAGGGGACGTCCCCGACGACCTCACGGATCTGGCGGGCGACGAAGGGATAGTGCGTGCAGCCAAGAACTACCGAGTCGACAGTACCTCGATACCTTCCCACCAAGGATGAGATCATCTCGCGCAGGTCCGCCTCATCGAGCCTTCCCTGCTCAATACGCTTGGCCAGGCCCGCGCAGGGGACGGAGATCACCTCGGAGTCAGAGCCATAGGCCTTGGCGAGCTGCTGGTACTTGTCAAGGCGCAGGGTAACGGGCGTCGCCATCACGAGGATGCGTCTGTGGGGATCGTGTTCTGTCGCTGGCTTGAGCGCAGGCTCGACGCCCACTATGGGAATGGTGGGCAGCTCCCTGCGAAGGGTCGCCGCAGCGACACTCGTCGCAGTGTTGCAGGCGATCACAACGACTTTTGCGCCCTCGCGGACCAGTCCACCCACTATCTGACGAGAGAGATTCAGGATCTGGCTTGGGCTCCTCTCGCCGTAAGGATTGTGAGCGGAGTCACCCACATAGACGAAGTCCTCATGGGGCAGGACGTCCACCAGTCGGCGCAGCACACTGATGCCGCCGAGGCCCGAATCAAACACCGCGACGAATCCCTTCCCGCCCGCCATGGATGACCCTCCCTTCGTGACATGACTCGCTCGTCCCAAAGAGCAGCATACCCCCTTCACAAGTGGGAGGGCCGGGG
>ERZ773263.845-NODE-845-length-19892-cov-7.790140_pt1 | contig 19892 bp, 24 predicted proteins | sample MGYA00511076_ERZ773263 | MGnify/ENA primary metagenome ERZ773263 (study PRJEB29015, sample SAMEA2738155) | human oral metagenome | biome: human oral; feature: human-associated habitat; material: saliva | place: China | collected 2195 ... | reverse complement strand
TCGGTAACAAATTATAGCAATCTGTAGCACTTAGCCAATAAGGATTGTTTTAATGTTTAGGACTAATTATACTAAACGTCGTAAATAAAGGTAACAAATGTTTCCTTTATATTCATCTGTTACTGAAAGGAGCAACTAATGATTAAATTTTCTAATATCACCAAAGAATACCACGTTGGTAATCAGGTTGTAAAAGCACTTAATCAAGTTAACTTTGAAATTGAACCTCACCAGTTTACTGTAATTTTAGGACCATCTGGATCAGGTAAAAGTACCCTTTTAAATATTTTAGGCGGTATGGACCGACCAACAAAAGGAGACATCAGTTTTAATGACCAACAGGTTAATAAATTGAATGATCATGACTTAACATCATATCGAAGAAAAGTAGTCGGTTTTGTTTTTCAATTCTACAATTTAATTCCAAGTCTAACGGCATTAGAAAATGTTGCAATTGCAGCACAGCTTAATAACAATGATGACTTATCCGAAAACTATCTCAAATCAGTTGGACTTGAAGAACGAATGAACAATTTTCCAAACCAGTTATCTGGAGGAGAAATGCAAAGAGTTTCTATTGCTAGAGCTTTAGCAAAAAAGCCTAAGCTTTTATTATGTGATGAGCCAACGGGTGCGTTAGATTCAACTACCAGTATGAAAATATTAGGCATTTTACAAAATATTGCTAATACTACAGACACTGCCGTTGTTATGGTTACGCATAATCCAGAGTTTGAACGCTATGGCAATCGAATTATTCGACTAAAAGATGGTGAAATAGAGTCAATCAATGACAATGAACAGCCATTACTGGTAGGTGAAACAGGATAAATGAAATATTTAAATAAAAAACTACTACGTGATGTTAAAAATAACTGGGCACAATTTTTCTCAGTTTTCCTAATGGCTTTGTTGTCTATTGTTGTTTTTGTCGGACTTCAGGGAGCTTGGCACGGCCTACAGGACAGTGTAGGTAGCTTTATTAATAAATCAACATTAGCTAATTACTGGGTGCAAAGTAGTTCTGTTACTAATACCGACTTAAAAAAAATAAATAGTCTTTCGGGAGTTTCGAACGCTCAACGTGGTACAAGGCTTCAAGTAAAGCAAAATAAACATCATGTGATTATTGATGCCTATGAGCATCCTATTTCGCAATCTTATGTCATTAAAGGAAAAAAGTACAATAATCAAAGTGTAAATGGAATTTGGATTAACAAAGAATACGCTCAACATCATCATTTAGCTATAAATGATACGTTGAAATTCTCCGTAAATAAGCGAACCGTACTTTTCAAAGTCAAAGGAATTGTTCAAAACCCTACTCGAATTTATTTTACTGGTACACCGGAATTTATTGCTCCTAACTATTCTAACTATGGTTATGCCTATATTTCCCCACATGCATTAAAAGCACAATTAAATTATCATGGGCCTAATAATATTGTGGAGATCAAAGGAAATCATCACAATATGCGTAAGGCAATTGAAACCATTTTTGGGAAAAAATTAGTATCATTCAATTCTCGATCAACTCTTCCGGATGTTTCAAATGCATTAGATCGTGTTGGACAAATTCGTAATCTCTCCTACCTATTTTCGTTTATCTTCATTCTATTGGCTATACTAGCAATGTATACCACAATTCAAAGACTAATTAAAAGCCAATACGATATAATTGCAACTTTTAAAGCGCTTGGTTTCTCTAACTTTCAAGTTGGAATTCATTATGCTAGCTTTGGTTTATTTGTAGGAGGATTAGGATCTCTAACAGGATTAATAATTTCACCTACTATTTCATGGTTTGTTTTGAAGATCCAACAGCAAATGTTTTCCATACCTCATTGGAATATTTCCTACACATATAGTGTGCTCTTTGTCATTTTAGCTGTTATTTCAATTTGTATTTTATCAGCCTTTCTGGCTGCTAGAAGTGCTACAAAAGGGCTCCCTGCTATCTTTCTTCGTGGTAAAGAGGAAAGTTCTGCCCATAAAATATTTATTGAACGCTGGGAATGGTTATGGACACACATCCCATATGCCGGTAGATGGGCGATTAGAGATGTATTCATTAATCGGACTCGCACTTTAATGGGAATTATTGGGGTTGCAGGTGGTATGATGCTTATGATAGCAGGAGTTGGCATGCCGCAATCTATAAACCATTTAGTCGATAAAGCATATACACAAGACTTTACTTATGATAAACGTCTTACGGTTAATAGTTATTCTCAATACTCAACTGAGCATCCACAAGCAAAACAATGGGTTCAGTTAAGCCCAGCTCATTTTACCCCTGATGACGGCTATAATCGTCTTCTAGTAGTTGTTGGCCATGGGGATAGTGTCAACAGTCAAACTACTACAGGGGGAACCATCAAAGATGGTGGCCTTTATGTAACTCAAGGTTTCGCTAAAAGGGCTCATATAAAAATTGGCGATAAGCTTAAAGTTAAAACCTTTGGCTATAATCAACACTCTCGTTTTAGGGTTAAGGGAATTATTACTAGTGAAACAAACCAAGGAGCTTATATAACTAAAAGAACCTGGGAAAAAGCAGGGGGAACTTTTGCTCCGACAACTTTACTAGTTAAAAAGAATTATACTTATAACAAAAACGAAATTGACTCGACCATTAAGATTAAAGATCAGAAAAGTAATGCCTATAACTTTGTTAATAACTTAATGAGTATCTTCATCTTGATTATTGTTTTAGGGGGAGGGTTAATCGTGATCGTTTTGTATAACCTTGGATCACTAAGTTTTGTTGAGCGTACTCGTGATTATGCCACATTACGAGTTTTAGGAACACACCGAAATGAGATTCGAAATCTAACATTAATAGAGAATTTAATGACTACGTTTGTAGGCTGGATCATCGGGATTCCTGCAGGGATCTGGTTCTTAGGACAATATGTTAGCATCTTTTCAACAATTAATCTTGAATATACAAGATACTTTGATTGGAAAACAATTGTTATATCTAGTGTTTTTGTGTGGATCTGTTCTCTATCAACAACTTTGTTTATTAGCCGTCGCGTAAAACGGATAGATATGGTTCAGGCATTAAAAGGTGTTGAATAGAACTTATAGTATTGAAAGGCTAGTCACAAAAACAAAAAGTTTTTAACTCCTTTATAAGACAAACTAAAGAAACGCATGAGATCTGTTTTTGAACATTGATTTCATGCGTTTCTTATTTTCTTTTCAATTTCAGTCAACAGCACATATTTAATTATCAAATAGACTCGAAGTTAGTCATTCAACTATCATTTGTAAGTTTTCCTTAGCAAACTCATTAGAACAATCACGCAAAGAAGTTAAGACATCGTCCCATTCAACTAAATATTCTTGATAATCAGCTGGACTAAATGTTTGTGCTTGCGCATTAAGATTCAACTTGTTTAACTAGTTTTTCCGGGAATTAGATTTACCGCTCATTTCAAGATTACCACTTTCATAATGAGCCCAACATGAATAGATTTCGACTATTTTAGTTACCTTATCAATGGTATAAACGACGCGATGCTGTCCATTTATTCTTCGAGAATAGTAACCAGCCGCAGGTGGTGTTAATTTTTCAAATGACTGTATTGGTTTATATGGATCAGATTCCAATACATTTTTTATTTCTTCAAATGACTGACGTAATGGGCTTCTTAAAACTTTTTTTAAATCACCTTTAGCTGATGATTTTATTTTTACTTTCCAACGATTACTCATGATCAACTTCTTTGATCATTTCGTCTAAATCAACCGATTCATCATCTTTACGGCTTAAGGTAGCTTGAATTTGACCATTCATCATTAAGTTCATGGTTTCCTGTAATGCGTCATAGTCTTTTTTTCCAATCAAAACGGCACTACGGCTGTCATTGGATCCTGCAATAATAACCGGTTGGGAGTCCCGATTAGCGTTTTTGATAAGTGAAAATAGATTGGTTCGTGCTGTAGTTGGATTAATAATTTTTTCCATCATGATTTCCCTCCTCAACTTATCTAATATTATAGACGTACACGATAGCGTACGTCAATTACAAACTATTGTATTATCAAAGGAGATTATGATCTTATGCAATAAACCGTCCTACCCATCAAAGACTCTAACGTTCTCAAAGAGGTACAGGACACCTTACTTCACAATTTTAAATATGGTTGTCGTAGTTACACCAATTTTCAGGTGGGGAAAGCGACTCTTTTGCGAGTTAGCGATGTTTTATCCTTGAAGTATACTGACATCTTTACTGACAATGGTAAGATTAAAAAGAATGCTACATTCATGATAAAAAGACTGGTAAACCCAATATTCTATATCTCAAGCCTGTTGAAGATGATTTAAGCACCTATTATCAATGGCTTCATGAACAGAGAATTCAATCAGAGTGGCTCTTTCCGTCGACTCAACACCATGATCGCCATATTACGGAACGCCAATTTTATAAAACCATGGCGAAGGTCGGTGAACTTCTGGGTATTGATTATCTCGGCACTCATACCATGCGGAAAACGGGAGCTTATCGGGTCTACACTCAAACTGGTTACAACATTGGCCTGGTGATAAGCTTATTAAATCATTCCAGTGGAACCATGACCCTTAAATATCTCGGATTAGACCAAATTAGTCGTGAGAAAATGCTGGATGAGGTCAAATTTGGCTAATTTACACCTAAATCCGCATAAATTTCTTCTTTTTAGACCTTCTCAGAATAATCTTAACCATCAACTACCCATCTTTGCATTTTTTAATGCGTCTGAGAGCTAACCTTTTCACATAAAAAAATATGAACTAGTCTTCTTAATTGTATTTGTGTGTTATTTGTCGTACAATATTGATGAGGTGATATATATGGATGCACGTGTTGATAGTCGTATTCCAGCAGAAATTAAAGAACAAGCTAGCAAAGAATTAGCAAACCATGGTCTATCTATTTCTACCTATATTCGCATGGTTCTGACTTCAGTCGCTAAAGACGGGTTACCTAAATATTGGGGAATTCCTAATACTGAAACTATGTCTTCAATTAATGAGGTTGCTGATGATTTAAACGATCATCATCTTAAGGGTGCTCATTCTCGTCAAGAATTGGAGAACTTATTAATTGAGTGAGCTTAAACCTACCAGTGCCTTTAAAAAGATGTATAAGAAGGTCAAGAAGAACCCTCGTTGGCAACCAATTTTCAATGGACGAGTTCCCTTTGAACATGATGAACGTTCACCATGGGATTATGTAGTTGATCACTTTTTACAAGATTTACCATTGCCTGATTATTTTTATGAACACCCGATTACCCTGTCTAATCAGCAAAAGAAAGAACTCAAAAAAAGACTGAGTAACAGTGATAATCTCAAAATCACGGGATTAGATCTACATTTTGATGGTCATAATGGTGACCATTTATTGCTTTACGCCAAAACTAATCAGCAAATTATCTATTTAGTGGGTATTGGATCACATTCAGATTTATTTTAAATTGTATTTTTAAATCAAAAAGATGAAGAAAACTTGCCACTAGGGAGTTTCCTTCATCTTTTTGGTTTCCAGTTTTTGTTTAAAATCTGAGTCCACAAATTGGTAAATGGCCTGCTTACTAACACCAATTTGTTTGGCGATTTGAGCTACCGTTTTTATCGTACCACCTGATATTTCTTTCGATATCGTATAAAAGTGGTTCGCTTAATCCCGGTATTACGGGCAACGTCCATGTCACTCATACCATTTTGATAAAGTTTAAAAGCATGCAACAAGCGTGGATCATCTTTGGCATATTGAGGCTTCCGACCATGATATTTACCTTGCCGCTTGGCCAGGGCGATCCCTTGTTGCTGGCGTTCTATAACCGCTCTCTACATATAGCATAAACAATCATATTGAGTTGCTAGTTAAACAAAGAAAATCGCTTTATAAAGACGTATCTCTTTTTTTACTTAGAAAAACATAAACAAGAAGAAATACTAAACAATACGAGCATAATATAATTGTAGATTGAATGGGAATATTTCCTTTATCTATATAACCAACAGCCAGTTCACGAAAATGGTAAGTAGGTGTACATTTTCCTAATTCTTGAACCCATTTTGGGAATTGACTCAGCGGAAACCATAGGCCTCCTAATATGGCTAAACCCAAATAAAGTATATTAGAAAAAAGTGATGCTGTTTGCATACTGCTAAATAACGTCAACAATAATCCTAAACTCAAAAAAATTACTGATCCAAGTAAAAGTACTAGTCCCGAAATTACCCATTGCGATAAAGATAGTTGTATTCCTTTAAAGAAATACCCTGTTAGAAAAATTAGAACAATGCAAATAAAGGATTCAATCGTCATTTTTATTACTTTAACTGTAATGACCTGATATTTATTTAATGGTACTTTCTGAAGTGTTTCATTCCAACCATTGTTTCTATCTTCCATAATATCAAACGGAAAGTTAAAAAGGGCAAAACTTGTAAGACAGAAAGTAGTCATGGATAGCATAAATTGTTCTACAAATAGTTTGCCTGCACCTTTCATCATAGATGAAAAGACTATAAAAAAAGCAATTGGCATTGCAGCTGTAAAGAATATATACTTCTTATTTCTTGTCATTCTAAGCCATTCGATCTTTAGTAAAGCTATCATCTTTTTCACCCTCCTCAAAAATTGTCTCCATTAAGGATGCATTACTAAGTTCTACACTTGTCATATCAACATTTTCCTTAACAAGTGTTGTTAATATTTGATTCGTATATTGACTATCAAATTCCCACTGAACTGTATTTTTTTTTATGTTTATTTTTATAAGACTCATCAAACCATCTGCTATAGATTTAAAACGTAAGGTTTGACTATTATATAGTGACTTTTCAAAAGTTAGAGTACGTTTATTATTTAAAGTACGCAAATGAAACGGGGATTCATCCGCTACTAGCTCTCCACTTTTTAATAACAGTACTCTATCAGCTCCATTATTAACCTCATCTGAGTAATGCGTAGTAAAGATTACAGTTGTACCTTTTTCTTTTAGTTCATTCACTATCCGCCAAAAATGAGCACGCGTATCTTCATCCATCCCACTGGTAGGCTCATCTAAGACCAACAACTTGGGGTGGTTAATTATAGTTAAACAAAAATCTAATAATCTCTTTTGCCCACCTGATAGTTTAGAAGCAATTTGTCCCATCATTTCAGGTGTAAATTCTAAAATTCGTAGAATCTGCTCTAGATCTAAAGGGTTAGTAGAAAATTTAGATACAAAACTAATTAATTCTTTTACTTTGATGTCATTTGGAAACTTTGTGGACTGCATTAAATATCCAATCTCAGATACCTGATATTTATTTTTAACATTTCCTGAAGTTGGGTATAATTTTTCTAGCATTATATTTAATAAAGTAGTTTTCCCCGCCCCATTTTGTCCCAGAAGTGCAATACATTCACCCCTGTTAATCTTAAAGCTAATATTTTTTAACGTTTCTTTTTCTCCATACCTCTTATTAATGCACTCACATTCTATTGCTACACTCATGTTAATTGTCTCCTTAATATAGTGGTACTAAGTCACTAATAGCTACCATTCCTTTTGTGTCAGCACGAAAAAGATTAGATTACTATAATATACAAAATTAAAGATAAAAAGTAAATGAGAAATATTTGTTTTTTAATTTTTTGGAGTATACTATGTCTAATTTAATTATCGCCCGTTGGTCAAATGGTTAAGACGTTGCTTTCTAGGAGTAAAGTTGTAGGTTCAAATCCTACGCGGGCTATAAATTCCATTTTACGGGTGGAGATATTGTGCTCTTATCTAAGTTACACAACATGATTAAACAAAAATATAACAAAGGGTTGTATTCCAACAACTATTCCTATACTTACAAATCAAATGTGCCAAATGAGTTATCAGACTTTAATATGGGACAACGAAATGCCTATTACGATTATAAAAATAAAAAACACTTTAAACTTTATCCTAAATTATTAATCAATTTCTTAAACCTTATACCTAACCATCGTTTAAATGAAATTAAGGAATATATAGACGGATATAATTATGAGTCCAAGAGGCTTAAATCAAAGTAACCTTTGAATTTAGGTCAAGTCCAAAATGTTGGTGTAAATTAAATTGAGGATCCACATCTATAACTAATACTCGTTCATTCCTATTAAATAATTCAACAGAAATATTTGGATAAATTGGTAGATGGCCTGCTTACTAACACCAATTTATTTGGCGATTTGAGCTACTATTTTCATCGAACCACCTGATATTTCTTTCGATATCGTATAAAAGTGGTTCGCTTAATCCCGGTATTACGGGCAACGTCCATGTCACTCATACCATTTTGATAAAGTTTAAAAGCATGCAACAAGCGTGGATCATCTTTGGCATATTGAGGCTTCCGACCATGATATTTACCTTGCCGCTTGGCCAGGGCGATCCCTTGTTGCTGGCGCTCGATGATCCGCTTACGCTCGCTTTCAGCCTGATACTTATATAGTTCAATAATCAGATTAGTCATCAGTTGACGTAAGTTGGGATCACCAATCCCCGTCATGGAAGGCAAATTCAACACATCTAGGGTGGCCCCCTTATTTTGAATGGTGTTCATAATCTTAGTTAAGTCCTGGTTGTTTCGGCCCAAGCGGTCTAATTCAGTAACCAAGACAATATCACCTTCACGGATATAGGCCAACATTTTTTGTAATTCCGGCCGCTTAGTGGTGGCGCCACTTAATTTATCAGCAAATATCTTATCAACATGTTTGTTACGTAAAATTGTTAGTTGGCGATCTAAATTTTGACTACGAGAACTAACTCGGGCATAGCCAATTTTGGCCATGGGCGTCCCTCCTTTATGAACAGTTCTAATGGACAGCTGCTAATGCTAGTCTAGCACAGCACTAAGACAATGTCCATTAGGGTATACCCTAATGGTTGTAAAATGATAGATACATTTGATCGGCCGTAACTGTCTAGATGAAAAGTATAACCCAAATTCAAGCAGAAAACGATACTAAGAGCCTAATTTCTTCCTTTCTCCACCTGATTGGTCTAGGTCAGCTCAGTAAGCAGGTTAATTTTAAACGGCACTCCGCGATTTCTTTTACCATGATCATCGCTTGGCTATTCGAGGCCCGTTTTAGTCGGCGCTCGCTTTACCGGGCGCAAGCCAGTCCTGACTTTAGCCCCCGGACGGCCCGCAACGTCCTCAATGATGGACGAATCAACTGGCAAAAATTATTGTGCTTAGTGGCGGTGAAGCTGATTGGCATCTTGCGACCGGTGGTCCATCGAAACCTACTTTAAGGCCGCCAAACAGTACCTCCGCTTAAATGCGTCCCAAATCCAAAGCTATGACGGGCAAGTCGCTCAGATTACCATCACTGCCTTAACCTATCTGTTTCTAGCCTGGCAAGAACGTCAGGCGCAAGATGATCGTACTTTGGGAGACCTCTTTTACCTAATGAATGCGGCCCTACCTGAAATCAAATTTATCGAGGCATTGGTCTACCTGTTAAAGTCCCTCCAAACCCAAGCAACTGATTTTCTCGATCACACCATCGACCAATTCATCGGCTACTTACCGCAAAACATTCAAAAGGTGCTTAGAGTGGCCGTCTAAAACTAATTTAGGACCAACAAAACCAGAGCTAGCAAGGGCTCTGGTTCTTTGGAGTACTTTCAAGTTTCAGTTACCAATAAAAACAAACGACGCCATGTCAAAGCAATAAGACTGCTTTGCGCGGCGTCGTTTTTGTCGGTTTAAGATTTTTCAACTGGTTCGTTTTTAAGCCTGAGCCTTTTGATGATGCTCTTTAATCAGCCGCTGCTGAAGCTCAAACAGCTTTGGCGTTAGGTAGGCCTGGTAGACATCAGGATTGATCAAGCGCTGCGTAGCCTTAGGCAGCTGTGCCAATTGATACTTCATCGATGCCTGCAGTTTCATTACATCGGTCTCAATCGAGCTGGCATTAGCGCCGACTACCTCCAGCTGCAATGGCTTGGCAACAAAATCAGTCAGCTCGATCTCGTCGTCAGTTGCCAACGGATCGGCATTAATAGCCAAGAGCTTTTCGGGCAGTTTTTCATCAGCCAGGGCAATCACATCGGCAAAGGCTTGGTCTGGCGCATCTTTTCGGTAAAGCCGGTAGACCATTTTGTCGCCTGGCAGCGTAACCTTCTCACGACTGTTGCTGAGCTTAATCTTTGGCTGCCATTGGCCATCAACCTTGAGCGCTGCCATTTTGTAGACCCCGCTCAAGACCGGGGAAGTCGAGCTGGTGATCAGCTTTTCGCCAATACCAAAGTTGTCCAGCGGGGCGCCTTCTTTTAGCAATGCTTGAATCACCGTTTCATCCAAAGCATTGGAAGCCGTAATCTTGGCATTTTCAAATCCAGCTTCATCCAGCATCTGCCGGGCCTTGGTTGCCAATTGAGTCAAGTCGCCAGAATCAATCCGAATGCCAATCGGCTCATGACCAGCAGCCCGTAATTCTCTAAAGACCTTGATTGCATTTGGCACCCCACTCTTCAAAACATCATAGGTGTCGACCAGCAGTGAGGCACTGTCTGGATAAACCTGTGCCCAGGCGCGAAAAGCCGTCAGCTCATCAGGGTAGCTTTCAATCCAGCTGTGTGCCATCGTCCCAGCCGCCTGCAGGCCAAACTTCTTAGCTGCCAGGCAGTTGGAGGTACTGGTACACCCGCCGATTACCGCCGCCCGTGCACCAAAGACTGAGGCATCTGGTCCTTGTGCCCGCCGCGCGCCAAATTCCATAACTGCACGGCCTTCAGCAGCGGCACAGATCCGCCGCGACTTAGTGGCAATCAGTGACTGATGATTCAAGATGTTCAATACGAACGTCTCCAGCAGCTGACACTGCAGCAATGGTCCTTTGACCGTCAGCATTGGTTCGCGCGGAAAGACCGGCGTCCCCTCTGGAATTGCTCGGACCGTGCAGAAAAACTTTAAATTGGCTAGATAGTCCAAAAAGCCAGTCGAAAATAGATTCAATGAACGCAGATAGCTGATGTCATCATCCGTAAAATGAAAATTCTGCAGTGCTTCAACTACCTGAGCCAACCCAGCCGCAATGACAAAGCTGCCATTATCAGGGACATTACGGTAAAAGACGTCAAAAACCGCTTCTTGATCATGCGGCAGGGTCGCATAATAGCCATTCGCCATTGAAAATTCATACAGATCAGTCAATAATTCTTCAGACATTGCCATTTTTCTTCTCCCTAAACTTTTTTCAATCTTCTATCCGAGCGTTCAAAACGTTCTTAAAATGCTTCATCGCCCAGACCTGGCCAGCCGGATCAAAGGTCGCAACGGCTTTCTCGTGAACCACGATTTGATAGTTCAGATCATATGCCGCAATCGCCGTGTGCAGAACGCAGATATCTGTGCAGACACCCGCCAGATGCACCGTGTCAACTTTTCTTTCCCTCAGCCGCAGATCAAGCGGTGTCCCGCAAAACGATGAGTAATGCGTCTTATCCAGCAAAACGACATGCTCATCATCTTGGTGTTTCTGATACCATTTGCCAAGCCGGCCGTACAGCTCGCGTCCCCAGGTTTCTTTGATGTTATGGGGTGGATAAAGTCGACTTTCAGGATGGTACGGGTCATTTTGCTGATGAACGTCAGTCGGCAGATAGACCCACTTGCCAGCCTTTAGAAAATCATCTGCCAATTGCGTAATGTGCTCGTCTAAAGTCTGAGCAGCCTGGCCACAAGTCAGTGCGCCGTCATCAGCCACAAAATCATTGGTGTAGTCAATAATCAGCAATGCTTCATTTGCCATTTGTCTCACCTCTTTGAATAAAAGTATAAATTACTTTAATTTTCGTAAAAAAGTAAAGTTGACTTTAATTGTTGTCAATTTTACTCCTTTCCAACGGATTTGGCAAGCTCGCCAATGAATATATCTTGGGTGGTCGACCGCTGCGCTTGCGAATCGTTGCTGTCCCAACCTCTTTAAAAAGATGGTGGTGCGTCTTGCGGAAATTTGAATTATCAATCTGATCTGCCGTCAGCTGACAAAATGGCGCATAGACCTCGCGTGCCTCTTTAAGCGTAAACGTAGGTCCCAATACCTGCAGAACCGTTGGCTGATAGTCCAATTTGTTGCGGATGCGCTGAATGGCCGTAGTAACGATTTGATCATGGTCAAACGCCAGTGCCTGTGAGGTATTTGAAAGATCAAACCGATGCCTGCCATCACTCAATAAGTAATGATGACCAAAATTCTCAAAAGCAAGCCAATCGGCGGCCACGGCACCATATCCCGGCTTAAGCTTAGGCATTGCCGGCAAAAAAGTCATGTACGCCAACGCCAATGCCCGCTCACCGACTGATCGGTGCGGCGCGGTAAACGTTGCCAATTGTTCCGTTGCCGTTAACCGAACCTCAAGCCCGATTTTATCCTTGATCAAGCGCAATGCGGCATCATCGGCACTTTCCGTACTCCGCAGCAGCGTTTCCGGCAGCGCCCAGGCATCTTTAAATGGCGCTTCAGACCGCTTGATCAAAAGCAGCTGCATCTCATGCGTCTGCCGATTAAAGCTCCAGATGATATTGGTGATTGTAATCAACGGACGGGCAATGATTTCCTCGCTCATACCATTTCTCTCCTTCTTACTTAAACAGGTTAATTGATTTTGGTAACTGTGCCAGTAGCAGCGTTGTACTGATAGATACCAATCAAATGATTGCCCCTGTGAAGCCATGTTAGTGATGATCTGCGCATTGTGAATGATGGCAGTTAATTTCCGCTTATTGCGAATAATCTTCGAATTAGAAAGTAAGTTAGGTAACTTTTTCTGGAAATACTGTACTTTTTGATAATCAAAGTTGCAAAAGGCAACTTTAAAGGCTTGTCGTTTATTTAAAATGGTTTGCCAATTAAGTCCGGCCTGCATGATTTCCAATGATAATAATTCGAATAATTTCTGATTATTATGACAAGGCGTCCCCCATTCACGATCGTGGTAGTGCTTAAGCAATTCGTTATCACTTGTTGCCCAACTACAACGGTTTAACATTTAAATCATCTCCTTAAACAACTTGTCAATGGGTTCATGAAGAATCACTGTTCGCTGACCAGTTGTGGAGACTACACCTGACGCCGTTAATTTTCTGAGTAACTGGGTTCCCAGGACGCCGGCCAGATGTGGTCGTCTTTCCGAAAAATCAATACAGGTTTTAACTTTAGTTTGATGAATTGGCTGTTGTATTAATTCTGTCAACTTAGCTTTGCCAAGCTTAGTAAGTACATAACGATTTATCCCTGCCGGCGCTATCCATTTGGCCGTTAGTAATTGTTGAAACATTACTATACCAGCCTCGCCGGCCAAGTGATGATAACAAGTCCGCGCTTTACCAAGTTGAACCGCCTGTTTTCGATGACTTAAATATGCCATTGCTTTTCTCCCGAGGTTCGTGATATTGGTGTCGTCGTTATTTATAAAATAATCCCGGCCCGCAAATTTCCGTTTACAAATCAAATGGTGTTGCTCTAAAACAGCTAAGCTTTTTTGACAGTCGATTGGGTTTAATTGGGCTAACTTAGCAAGTTCATTAACTGTTAAGAAGCGATGACAACTCAAAAGTGACAAGATATTAGTTGTTATTATCATTTAGTACATCCTCCTTATTCTCTAAATACGTGTAGAAACCTGGCACTAGCTCATTAACAACTTTGGTCGGAGAATACAACACAAATTTTCCTTTTTTAGTTGTAGTGACCAAGCTAGCATCTTTTAAAAGTTTCAGATGATGTGAAATGGTAGAATCACTCATCATCAGTATCTGCCCTAATGCTTGTGTCGTAGACGGTTGATTAGCCAAATACTTCATAATCTTAAGTCTAGTAACATCACTAAGGGCATTAAATATACTAGCAATGTGATCTGGACTAATTTTTGTTGTTGGCTTGTTTGAAGCGCCATAGCATAAAGCAATTCCGTGCGAAAAGTGATCCACAAACAAATGCGGCCAAATAAAATAACTGGGTACTAACAAAATCGTATCTTGGTCCGTCAAAGAAATCGTTTCCTCAAATGGTTTAACAATGACCAGCTGGTTCTGCCGCCAAAACATACGATCGATTTGTAAATGGTTAACTAGGCTAGTAAAACCATGTTGCTGTAAGAAAAGTGACTGTTGTTTAATCTCGGTTAACAAAACTTGGGCGAGTGATTTCACCTCCCAGGTTTCATCAAAAACAGCCGCACGATATTTTGCGATAAAGGTTAACAAATGTTGGTAAACAGAAGTTGGGTTATCGGCTAAATCGACCAGTAAATTCTGGGAGTGATTGATCTCAAAACCTTGCCATTCGAGACTCTTGGCCAATGTGGGAATGAATTGGTTTTCTCGACTTGAAGCGACCTTTTTTAGATTTGCTAAAATAACGTTGGGGTCGGCTTTATCCAGGAAAATTCTTAATTGATCAATTTCGGTATCCAGGTCTGGTGCCAAACTTTCGAAATTATTAAGAAGAATTGGCGGCACTCCCAACTCATAAATTAAGGAAAAGTAGTGAAGATCGTTAAAAAAGTTGCTAGAAAGATGTTGACGCGCCGTCAATGCCCAATCGATATTCACACCGTGATGACGTGGATTTAATAGGACATGCAAACTTCGAAATAACTCGTTTAAAGGCGAGTAAATAAATTGGATTCGTTGGGTAAGTGTTTCATTATTTTGTAGCGCATACGCACCAAGATTAATCCTAATTGCCATAATATCTCCTAACAATTCGAATTTTTCGAAATCGTTTGATTAAATGCTGACTCTATTTTACCATTATCCTAAGTAAAAGGAAAAGAGGTACTTAACATGATCCATGATCAGAAACATCTTAAATTTACAGCACAACCAAATGACGATATGTATTGGGAACGGGTTAATCGTAGTTTAGGGTGGCTCGGTAATACTGAAGCAGAACAACATCAGCGGCAAGAAAAGTTGAAGAACGCGACTGTAGGTATTGCAGGAACCGGTGGTATCGGTGGGTAGCTTGCACAGAGACTTGTCAGATGTTGACTTTGCTGGCTACACTAAACGCCCTCACTCAATTTATGTTCATCTAAAGAACGGTAACTTATCATTTCTAGCTAAGGAAGTTAAAAATTGAACGATAAAGTAAAAAACAAACTAATTATTACTATCGCTGGTATGGGTATGTTGTTATCAACACTGGATACTGGGATTATAAATGTCGCACTTCCCTTTCTTGAAAATCAATTTCATACCTCAACCAGCGTGGCTGCTTTAAGCGTGACAGGTTATACCATGAGTTTGGCGATTTTTATTTTACCTTTTGGCTACCTAAGTGATCGTTATGGCAAATTAAAGTTATCTTTAATTGGTTTGCTTCTCTTTGGAGTTGGTTCGGTTTTATGTGGACTTGCCAATAATATGATTGCTCTAATTAGTTTTAGAATTTTGCAGGGTATTGGTGCAGCCGGCTTACAGGCAACTTCAGCCGCTTTAATTACAACTTTAATAGAACCCAAGCATGTCCCTAGTGCTCTAGGTATTTTAGGAATTATGATTGGTCTTGGACCCGTACTCGGCCCGTCTATCGGCGGTCTATTTTTAGCACTTCACCTTTGGCGACTTATTTTTTTGATTAACGTTCCCTTTGCTGCTTTAGGGTTGATCTGCAACTACTTTTTGATTAAAAATGTCTCAGAACAGCAAAAGGTAGCCCCATTCGATTTATGGGGGGGGGAGTGTCATCAATGCGCTATCAGTAGTGTCATTGCTGTCAGGTTTTTCTTTATTAAGTAACCGCCGAAATTTAATTCCGGGAGTAGTTTTAATTGCTATAAGTCTCCTGTTTGCCTTAATGCTATATATTATGGAAACTAAGCGCAATTTTGCTTTAATTGACTTTAAAGGTCTTAATGCTACGCCTAAAAGCTGGCTTTATTTACTGCAAACAGTTGTCTTTGGTTTTGCATCGGCAGGTTTAGTCATATTTTCTAAAGTATCTGGAAAATATAATGACGGTCATCAGAACACAGGCTTCAGCTTACTAGGTCTAAGCATTATCGCCGTTGCTTTAGCTGGTTTATGTATAGCTAATCAATACTGGCCAGCGCTCGCAATTACCTTATTGTTATTCATCTACGGTGTTGGGAGTGGCTTCTTTCAACCGGCAAATATTGCTGCGATTATGCAGGTGGGGGATCAAGCAAGCCAAGGTAGTTTAGGCTCGCTACAAAGAATGGTTCAAAATATCGCCATTGCGAGTGGAACTGCCATTGGTTCAACCGTCCTAAATCTGTTCTCAGGACGATTAGCAACCAGTATTCAAATTAATTGGGGCATAACATTAGCCATGGTTGTTGTCACACTTCTATTGAGCATAATCTTTAAAAGAAGTGTGGCCGCTACCAATTATTGTTAGAACCTCATGGTACAAAAGTTTGCTGTTAAAAGTCCCTGTAAAGTCAGTAACTCATAGACTGATTTTACAGGGACTTTTTTGATTCTCTTTTAGTTCCTTGTTTTGAGGAGAAATTTGGAAAATGTTGTGACCTTATTAATTTTATTAATAATTATAAACTTATAGTAGGCCATAAAAGTCTTTATTTTGGTTAATCCCACTTTCAACTTCTTTTAATAATTTATCAATACTTTCTTTCATTCCAGAGTTTTCGGCTATATCCCACGAGATTATGAAATTGGTTTGTTAAGTGGTGGATACCCATGTCAAACTTTTTCTTATGCAGGGAAAAAGTGGGCTTAGCTGATACAAGAGGAACACTATTTAATCACTATGCTAAGATATTGAAGCAAGTTAATCCTAAAATGTTTTTAGTTGAAAATGTTAAGGGATTAACTACACATGACCATGGTGTATCTTGAATGACTTTTAAGACGTTGGTATCTTTGATTGGTAAGACGAGTTGTTGAACCATTATCTATCCTTCCATGAGTAATAGTTATGAAATTATTGGCAATTGACCCTATTTATATTATAATGATTGTAATACGATGGTAAACGAAAAGGAGAGGTAACTATGAGTAATGCAGTAATTAAGAATAAGACTATCTCTACAAGGGTTACTCCCGAAATTAGTGAACGTGCGAAAGTTAATTTAGCAAAACAGGGTTTAACCGTTTCAGAATATGTGCGTTTATCACTCGTTAAAGCTGCCAACAACGAGGTGAAGCTAGTAAGTTTTTTAGATTCACCAGAAGCTCTTAAGGCTAAGCATGAAGCGGAAAATGGGCAGGTAACAACTATTGGCACCTTAGATGACTTTAACGATTGGATTGATCAGATCGATGCAAATTAAGAAAACGAAGTCATTTGATCGAGAATTAAAAAAGCTCGCCAAAAAGCATTTCCCAGTCACAATTTTAAAACCTTGTTTAGCTGCGATTGTAAATCAAGATGAAGCAGTGTTAAAGCGAATTAAAGATCATGCTTTAAAAGGTAATTGGAAAGGATATCGTGAATTCCATCCATCAAGGTATGGTAATTATGGAAAAGTCTACGATGGCTGGGTGGTAATTTATCGATTAGATCATGATGAGCTAACATTACTGTTAGTATCAACTGGATCTCACGAAATTTTAGATAAATAAGCATAATTTTAGAATAGAAACAGCAAAAAATAACCCGTCTTAGCTTTGGCAGGCAAACGGGTTATTTTATATAACGTATAATACTATCACCGTCCTAAACGGCTCTAATGGGGAAGTCTTGTTAGCGCAAGGCTTCCTTTTTGTTTGTCTAAATTATAGCATTATCCGCCACAAAATACGGGTGAAAATATGTTTCAACAAAAAAATAGCCCCTTAGTCCTTAATCGTAGGATTGAGGGGCTTTTATTTTCAAGGGGCTATTTCTCAAAATGGACCCCAAATTCACATCTCTTGGTGAAAGATTATGCGACTAAGCTAGTCCTTTTTAAATGGTACTATCATCACATAGGTGAAATAAGGTATTATCTTTAATATAATATGACTAAAAGTACGATTCACTCTTAGATCATTAGACTTTTAGAAGAATAGTGATTCCAAGATTGGTCTTCATAATAGTTAACGGAGGAACTTGCGATGAATAAAATTCTTAGCCTATTTGGATGGATCTTCTTATTACTGGGCGTAACTTTAATTGGGATCGGCTCTCTAGCCTACTGGCGTACTTCTCAGCTACAGGCCAAGGGAGAGAGTGCTACTGCCAGGATCACGGATATCGTTACTTATCACGAGAGCGGTAATCGCTATTCCCACTATTCTCAGGATTCCAGACGTCATGAGGTGTACATAGACTACCGCTATCACGGTCAACGCTACACCGATATCCGTTTAGATACATATACTCCCTCGATGCAGATAGGTAAGAAAATCAAAATACTTATTAATCCTCAAGCCCCAGCAAATCCAACTATACCCGGTGCAGGAATACTTAATCTTGCCATTTGGGGTGGGATAGGCTTAGTTTTCACCATTTTAGGAAGTATCTTCCTTAAATACGTCTTTGCTGATAGAGGGAGACATCGATTAAAGAAAACTGGACAGCGAGTCACTGCGATAGTATCAGCTATAACCGATAGTCATGTAACATTAAATGGTGTGGTTGGCAAGATAATAGAGTGCTACTATGAGGAAGCAGATGAGCGGCACCACTTCGAAAGTGCCCCTGTCTTTAACTCCACTGCTCTTCATGGATTAAACGTGGGTGATACCATTTATGTCTACGTTGATCCTAACAATTATAGTCATTACTATGTTGAAGTTTGATGATTAATATTTATATGAAAATGGAATACATATCACTATTTTCCAGATTACAGTTTATCGGTGGGTGTGTTGCGGGCAAAAAGAAAGCGTGCGAATACTCGCCAGCAATTATTCTACCAATTAAACTACACTCGCAAAAATGGACTAATCAAAAAATCTATAACTAGACAAAAGAGTCTGGGAAGAAACTCTTAAATTACAAAAACCGTTGATTATCTTGGTTCTATAAACCTTAATATATCAACGGTTTTATTTTTGAGTTTTATTAGAATTTAGTCAAAAAATGACTTTTTTCCCAGACTCTTTTTAATTAAAAGTTACTTTTTCTTCCTTTTAAGAAGGATGACACTGAGCAGCAAAATCAGCAATACCCCACCAATAGCAATAAGATACGTTTCAGAGGAACTGCCTGTTTGTGGCAGAATTCGCTGAACTATCTTTTGAACTATCTTTTTGATCGGATTATTGTGGCGACTCGACTTGTTTGGGGTCTTATTTGTAGGAACATTCGGAGTACTTGGCGTATAGCTGTTAGTTAAGTTGTACCCGTCTACCGTCGTTGAATAGTCTTTAACTTGATCTTCAGTAATGGTGTAGCTAATCTTCTTACCATTTTCAAATTCAGGTAAGTTAGTAAAGCTGTACTTCCAGTTGTCTGATGCCTTCACTGTCTTACTCTGAACAACCTTACCATTAGCTAATAAGTTTACCTTGATTGAATCAGGGCGCTTGCCGTCTTGATCATTATTATCTTTCCAAGTCTTTGTACCTGAAACGGTAGTAGTGCTTGGCGTATGCGTGTTAGTCACTGTGAAGTTACCATTCTCACCGTTAACTGATGAAGTGTAGCCTTTAACAGTACCCACTTCTTTAACTGAGTATTGAACAGTCTTCTTGTTTGATTTTTCAGCTAATCCGGTCCAAGTGTGAGTCCACTTGTTGGCCGCATTAAGGGTAACTTCGTTACCACTCTTTTCACCATTAGCGTAGAGCTGAACTTTAACTTCATTTGGACGACTGCCATCTTGGTTATTATTGTCGTTCCATGCTTTAGTTACACTAACACTCGTCTTAGCCGGCGTATAGCTGTTAGTTAAGTTGTACCCGTCTACCGTCGTTGAATAGTCTTTAA
>ERZ773263.844-NODE-844-length-19894-cov-9.948737_pt1 | contig 19894 bp, 25 predicted proteins | sample MGYA00511076_ERZ773263 | MGnify/ENA primary metagenome ERZ773263 (study PRJEB29015, sample SAMEA2738155) | human oral metagenome | biome: human oral; feature: human-associated habitat; material: saliva | place: China | collected 2195 ... | reverse complement strand
ACTAGCACTCCAGAGCCAGAAAAACCACAACCTAAGAAACCAACTCCAGCTCCAACAGCTCAAAAACCAACTCTACCACAAACAGGAGAACATAGTTCAATAGGTTTAGTAGCGCTTGGTTTGAGTATGCTTGCAGGATTTGGATTGTTCGGACTGAAAAAACATAAAGAACATTAAGGATGAAAGTAGGCATGATAAATAAGTTGTCATGCCTTTTATTTATAGAAAAGAGGAAAAATAGTATGGATATTACAACTTTAAAATTAGATCCAAAATTTATTGGACAAGCATATTACGAATGTTTAGGGACTGCCCCTCGTCAAGTTGAAGGACAGGCAGGACAATATCAACGCCATGTTTTAAGTAATGAAAAACATGGGGTATTTCATGTGATTACACCAGCTTCTAATGAAGTATTTGAGGAAGATTCTTTGGTAGAAGTGGTTGAGCCACGTTTCTTTGAAGATCGTAGTTTGAATGGTCGTAATGTTGCGCCAGCGTTGAATGTATTGGCGAAAGGTTTGAAAAAAGTGGGAGGAGCTAACTAATGGCAAAAGTAGGATTGGATTTTGGTGAAAAATTGCAGATTGCTGATAAACAGTATCGTGTTTTAAATGATGGTTTAGTTGATTTAAAACAAATTTTTGGGAAAATGTTATTTGGAAGAGTTGAGGGTCAAGATGTGATTTATGAAGAAGATACAACTCAACCACGTCGTCAAGATGGTTCTTATCCTACAGTTTCTACTGGAGAAATGCGTGGGATTGTGGTAAGTGCGAAGTCTCAGGTACAACATCAATCACTTTTTATAACGATTACAGATCAATCTTTATCAGACATTGAAGCATTAAATTTAAAAAATCGAGAAGAGGTAGATTTTGATAATATAGTGGTAACTTATTCTTCTGTTGGGAATAATCAGTTTAAGTTATTTGCTTCTGCAATTAAACGTGTAGGAACTAATCAAGCTCCTAAACCACAAAAGCAAGAGGAACATAAAGGGTAATTTGAAATAAGGAGGAATTAGATGGTATGTTTGCTACCGCAATATCGTGGAGTAAGGGTGAAACCTTATGTACGGTATATGAATTATATTTTATTTGGTTTCTTTTTTTCTCCTTTTTTTGTGGCTGTATTATTTTATATGTATTTACATATAAAAGATTATCAAGTTCTTGATTATGTTCAAATTGGTTTAACAGTAGGTCTCTTTTTATTATCTGTTTTTTTCTCAATTTATTTAACTTGGTTTTTGCAAGAAGTTACACCATTTTTTAAGAAAATGGAACGATTGGGTAAATTGTCTTTTTATTTATTTGAACATGGTTATGTTTATGAAAAGACAAAGCAGGGGAGTAAGCAGAAGTCTATTAAGTTTCCGCCTGTTTATATGCAACAAGGTAAATATGATTTATCTATTTCATTTAAAATGGCTGGAAATAAGTTTCAGGAAAAATTTAAAAAAATGGGTGGAGAACTAGAAGATACGTTTTTTATGGATTTGGTGGAAACGTTAGATGAACCAAAGTTTAAAACTTATAAATTGGCTTATTCTGCTTATTTGAATCGGATTTCAATACCAGAAGTTATTTGGGATAAGGAAAAAGGGGTTCGCTTAATGAAAAATCTTTATTGGGATTTTATTAGCGATCCTCATTTACTTGTTGCAGGTGGTACTGGTGGAGGTAAGACTGTTTTACTACGTTCATTGATTGATTGCTTGGCAAAGATTGGTGTAGTAGATCTTTGTGATCCAAAACGTGCAGATTTTGTGACTATGGCAGATATGCCAGCTTTTCAAGGTCGTGTTGTTTTTGAAATTCAGGATATTGTTCAGCGTTTTCAAGATGCTGTTGTTATAATGATGGCTAGATACGATTTTATGCGTAGTGAAATGAAACGTTTGAGGCATAAGGATTTGAAGAAATATTATGAGTATGGGTTAGAGCCATACTTTTTTGTTTGTGATGAGTACAATGCTTTAATGTCTATGTTGGATTTTAAACAAAGGAATTTAGTGGATGATGCAATTGGTCAATTTCTGTTGTTAGGACGTCAAGCTGGGTGTTTTGGGATTATAGCTATGCAAAAGCCATCTCGTGATGATTTAGGTTCAAAATTACAAGCAAATATTAACTTTCGGATTTCTGTAGGTCGATTGGATGAGTATGGTTATGATTCTTTATTTGGTGCTGAAAATCGTAATAAGGAATTTAAGTATGTGAAATACGTTTCTGGTCGTCGTGTCTATGGGCGAGGCTATGCAGCTGTTTTTGGAGAAGTAGCACGAGAATTTTATTCACCATTGTTGACAAAAGGTTTTTCATTTTATGATGAATTTGTGAAAATTAAACGTCATGAAAATCAATTTGATCCAGTGGAGAATACACAATTACAAGCAGATTTGCTGATGAGTGATGATTTGTTAGAGTTTGCGAAGAAGGCGACGGAAGGTCAATCTATTGTTCAAGAGAAATTAGAGCCATTTGATGTAGAAGAAATGGAGGAAATGTCATTGGAAGATGAAGTATTGTTTAGTGTAATGGACGTGGCTAAAGAAACGAAAAAATCTTTTAGTCAAGTTACAAAATTGGTAGCTCTCCTGGAAGAGGAAGACTATCATCAGTTTACACGTGAGGAAGGAAATATTATTTTTTCAGATGATGAATTGCAGTTGGTAAGTCGTCTTTTTGAAAAGAAAGAGAATTTTACAGGCACGTGGAAACAACTATTATCTCAGTATTTTACGGGAGAATAGTAGAAGAAGGGCTATTGAGCTCCTTCTGATGAGAGATAGGATAGGTGTAGGGATAGGTCTGACCGTAGGGCAGCCGTTTATCCCGATACACCGGTTATCCTATCTCTCATCAGAGGGATTTTCAATTTTCAACCCCCGATTTCTAATAGGGGGGTAATATTTGAAAAAATACAAATTACAACCCGCCTTGTCCCAAGTGTATCAAGGGTTTACGAGTTTTTGATACTGTAAACTTTTGGGCAAAAAACTGTAAACTTTATGAAGAAAAAAGGAGAGAATTTGCATGAATCCAATGTATTTAAAGGATTTTAGGAAGAAACGAAAATTAACTCAAAAGAAGTTTGCATTATCTGCAGGGATTAGCTTGCAGAGTTTAAAATTCTATGAAACTGGTCGCCGTGAATTGACACTAGATAAGTTTCGTGAAATAAAGTCTAAGTTTGGTTGTTTAGAACATGATCCGTCTCGATTACGTGTGATGGTGGACTATGTGAGAATTACGTTAATGAGCATACGAGACTTAGAATTTTTTTGTAAGAAATTTTTGCATGTTGCTTTTAAAGATTTTCAGTCGTATGAATCTAAGCTGATGAATTACAACCACTTGTGGAAACGGGGTGATATTTGGATTTTTGATTATTTTGATAAATTTGAAACAGGTAATTATCAAATCACAATGCAGCTGTCTGGGAAAGGTTGTCGTCAAATGGAACTCATTTTTGAAAATGAGGGAATTACTTGGCTTGATTTTTTTCAAGAATTAAAGATAGCTTACGGAGAAGATATGCGTGTTACTCGCTTAGATTTGGCAATTGATGAATTGTATCAAGGATATGAAAAGGAAGCAGAACAATTCTTGTTATCAGATATGATTACAAAGTATTATCATAAGGAATTGGATTTTAATAGTATGCGGACATGGAATTATATTGGTGGCGGTTCTTTAAACTTTGAAGATGAACAGGAAATTGAGGAAAATCGTCAAGGTATTTCTCTTTATTTTGGCAGTCGTCAATCGGAGATGTATTTTAACTTTTATGAAAAACGATATGAGTTAGCGAAACAAGAAAATCTAAGTGTAGAAGAGTCTTTGGAAGTATTTGGAATTTGGAATCGTTATGAAATCCGCTTATCTCATGGAAAGGCTCAAGGAGTAGTGGAAGAATACTTGTTGGGTGTAGATTTAGCAGAAATTGCACGAGCTTTAATCAATAGTAAAATCAATGTTTATGACGGCTTGAATGATTATGGTGCTTATCTTATGGATAAAAAATGGCAATTGTTATTTGGCGGAGTTGAACCGTTGAAATTATCAACTCAGCCTGAAGCATATAACATTGAACGCACTATCCGCTGGTTAATGCACCAGGTATCTGATTCACTTGCTTTGGTAGAAGAATATGACAAATTGGTTTGTGAAGAAAATTTGCGAATGATAATCAATTCAGGAGAATTAAACGATCGAGGTGAGAAAATTTTAAATGCAGTAAGAAGTAGCCTTGCATCTGAAAGGAGAGTAATATGACTTATATGATTCATAACTTTGCCTCTAATCTTTCTAGACTTCGTAAGGAAGCAGGTATCACCCAGACAGAATTGGCAGAAAAATTGAATATTGGAAAGCAGTCCATTTCTGATTACGAAAAAGGTAGAAGCTATCCAATTTTTGCGACCTTAGATAAAATAGCGGCTTTTTTTAAAGCAACACCAGTACAACTTTTTGGGACAAGTCAAGACATTGAACTGGAGAGAAGTGTCCTAAAAACTGATGAATATACAGAGAAAGCAAAATATTTAATGAAAGCTGTAAGTGAGTTTGAAAAAATGCTTGACAAATATGGTGATAAAGAGGCTGGTTTGGAGTTGTAACTTGACTTTATATAACATGTACATTATAATGTACGTATGAGGATAAAGGAGAAGAGAGATGTTAAATACGACAATAACGAATTTTAGAAAAGATATTTTTAAACTGCTTGAACAAACGATTAAATACAATGAGCCGGTCAATGTATCAACTAAAAATGGGAATGCAGTTATTTTGAGTGAAGAAGATTATAATGGTATGATTGAGACATTGTACCTGTATTCTATCCCAAATTTAAAAGAAAATCTTATGGAGGATATGATGAAGCCAACTAGTGAATTTATTTCTGAAGATGAGGTGGAATGGTGACTTATAAAATTGTTTATTCCAAGCGAGCAGTTTCTCAAATATCTTATTTGAAGTCTTCAAAGTTGGATAAGAAAGCCAAGAATTTGATTGATTTAATAAAAGAAGATCCATATCAAACACCGCCGACTTATGAAAAGTTGCAGGGGGATTTGAGAGGATTGTATTCTCGAAGAATCAATATCAAACATAGATTGGTCTATCAAGTTGAGGAGGAAGAAAAAGTAGTAAGAATTCTGAGTTTATGGTCTCATTATGAACAGGGTTTATCTAAATAAGACAAGGGGCGTTGCTAAAAAAAGCAGTGCTTTTTTTATTATAAAAATGGAAAGGAATAGAGTATCTTGTATGCAGAAAAGCAGTTGAAGTTATTTTTGGAAAGCAGAGAGGACTTAGAACCAATTGTAAAAAGTTGTGTTTTGATGATTCCAGATAGAGTGTTTTATCATCCTGAAATAGAACAAGGGACAATGAATACTTATCAAATGGATATTCAAGAATTGGTTCGTCAAACTCGTTCTTCTTGTGATAAAGATACTTTTGCAGGTTTATTTGCTTTACAACAAGATTATGAACGAGATTTAAGACAGTTGGTTACTTTGAAAAGAAGGTTATTGATTTTTGGGATTTTAATGCAATCTGAGAAGAAACAAAGGGAAGTTGTATTAAAACTTTGTGCGGAACATCGTTTGTATAAGCGCTTGTTAGCACGAAGGGAATCTTTTAGAAAGTAGAGATAAAAAAGATGAGAATGATTCGTTCACCTACAAAAAAGAAGGTTAGTTGATATAAAAGTAAAGCTATAAATAATATAATAAAAAGGAGAAACAAAAATGGCTGAAACAACAAAAACATTTATTAAACAAGTAAAAGGCACTTCTTCTGAATTGGGCGAACTTTTACAGGCAAATAAATTTGAGGAAGCATTTGACGCTTCCCAACGTTTAAATAATCTTTTGAAAAGTGAACAGTTTGAGGAATTGACTGGAAAACAGATAAAAGAATCAGGACTTGAAGATATTCAAAGTGAACTTAAAAAATATTGGTGGGCTAATAAAGAAATGCGACGTTTCCAAGGGATTCTTCGTGGGCGTGGGAAAGCATTGTCTGAGTTGGCAAATTAGTTAAAAACTTGAGAGGTGAAAGCCTCTCTTTTTTTATTTAAGAATAGGAGATGAAGAGATGTCTGTAAAAGTGACTTATAATTGTTATATCAATTTATGCGAAGATTATATGTATGGTAAAAACTTTTTGGATTTACCAGAAGAAATTCAAGATGCTGTAGATGAATATTTTGATGGTGCAGAAATTGAAGCGTTTGGAGATGGAAATCCAGATGATATGTGGGTGAATCATTATGAAGGTTTAGATGCAGAAGATGTTTTGACTTATCAGACAAGGATGTTGACTGACGAAAACTATCAAGAACTTCTTGAAAATGGTGAGTTAGATGAATATATTGAACAGCACTTAGAAGAAATTAACGAGCGATTAAGTGATAGATGTTCTCTTTTGGGTTATGTTGATAATCAATGGCACGTGTTTGTATGAGAGGGAGAAAATGAAATGACTGCAGAAGAGATATTTGAACGATTGGTTTCGTTGGCACATGGCAAGAGAATGTCTTATCATCGTGCTAAAGTTCGCACTAATGCTAGGAAAATAAGATATTTTCTTATTTATGAGGTAGAAGGATGATTGCAAATATTCGAGTGCATGCAGACGGTCAATCCAGTTCATTGTGTCAGTTAGATATTATGAAATATCCTAAAGAGGTTATTGAGGCTAGAATGGTAGAAAGAGGATTCAGTGATGAATCATTTTTTATTTGTGGCTTTGAAGATTGGCAGGTAGATACAATGATGAGCCTTGATGAAGCGTATTTGTTAAGACGGGTGATTGAAGGATTGTACGCTGGAGATGATTTTATTATTGTTCATTGTTTGAAAAATCATTGGTCGGTTAGTGACATCATTAGTCATCATTATTGTTTTGTGACAAAAGATGAAGTGCAGCTAATGACAAAAATTTTGAATCAATGTGAAATGTCCTCAGTTGTTGAGTTTTTTTACAAGGCTAATAATTGGGTGACAGCTGTTCAGGCTTATATAGAGAAAGGAGTGGTACTCAATACAACACGAGGGTTTTATGTAGATGTAGATAATGTCCTTTAGAGCGGAAATTTTTAAAAATTTCCATTTTAAAGGAAATAATTTGAAAGGAGAAAACAATTGAGAGGGTTAAAATTCTTTTCTTCTAGGAAAGAAAAGAAAAAAATAAAGTTTCCAAAACGGAAACAAGAAAATGTGCAGATAAGACCAAGAAAGATTAGTCAAAGAGCGGCTAATTTTTTATTGCTTGGTTTTATAGTTGGTGTGGTTGGCTTGGCTGGTTTAGTAATTTTTTCTAATGCAGTTAGAACATTGCGAGGTGAAAAGAAAATAGTCCAGGTAACAAATCAAGATTCACGGAACTTGTCAAATAAAGTTGGTTTATTCATGACAGACTTCTTAAACTCTTATTTTTCAGATAATAGTCCTGAAAATCAAGAGAAATTAAAGAAGTTTTATGGTGCAGGAATAGATGTGAAAAGTACCAGAACAACGAATCTTGAAAGTAAATTGACAGGTGCAGTCTTGATTGAAATTACGAATCATCTTGCGACTTATCGTGTGGGTTATTCCGTAAATGTCAATGATGAATGGAAAAATAATGTTGGAGTGATCAATATTCCTTATGGAGTAATAAATAACAAATATTATGTTTCTGACTTGCCTTATTTTACAGATGAAGATTCTTATATTGCGAAAAATCCGAAAAATAAGGTGCAGTTGAATCTTCAAGCAGACGATTCAAAGTATTCTAAGGCTAAAGAATATGTAGAAGCGTTTTTTAAGGCTTATACAAGCGGTGATAATACTCAAATGTCCCCTTTTTCTAAGGAAGTTCGTCCAGTAAAAGGTTATGTCTTTAAGTCCGTAGATTATTCTTATTTTATTCAGGATAAGCAAAAAGAAGATGTGCTAGTGAATGTGGTACAGGTTACTTTTACAGACGGATTAGGGCTAACTCACCAAGAGAATTTCGTAGTAACTTTACAAGTAGATAAAAAAGAAGAAACGTATCGTGTTCAAAAACTAGAGCATGGTATCTCAAAAAAATATGCAGCAGAATTGAAATAGTGGAGGAAAAGAATAAATGAAAGATTTAGTAACAACGTTTTTAAAGGAACAAGGAGTATGGGTTGCGTTAGGAATTGGTGTTGGTGCTGGGATTTATGAATTTATGAAAACTAAGAGCTTTGGAAAAGCTTTGACGGTTTTGTCGGCTGGTTTTGTGATTGCATTTTTCTGTTTATATCCAGAACAAGTTTTAGCGAAATTTGGGGAATTCATGAATTGGGCATTGAGTCATCTTAAATTTTAAGGGGTAAGTAATGGCAGAAAAACAGCGAGTAGATAAAAAAGTCTATAATTATCGGTCGGCTTTGGAACAACCGATTTGGATTCAGAAGCTGTCTGAAAAAATATCTCTGTCAAATGCGATTAAACTATCAACGATTGGTTGGAGCTTAACTTTGTATGTTTTGTATTTGTGGATTATGTCTCGTGTAGAAAAGGCGATCCCGATTCCGTTGATTTTTTGGGCAACCCTGGGATTTCTTCCAATCTGGAGTTTGGGAATCATTTTATCAGATTTGAAAATTGAACAACAGCCAGTGGTAAAGTTTTTAAAAGATTATGTTCGTTTTTATTGGAGATATGGACGAAAGCGAAAACGTTTCTATTTGAATGATGGTTTATTGTATTTTAAACCATCTTATATTTTAAAGAAAGAGAGGAAAAAGAATGGCATTAAACAACGAAGTTGAAGATATTGTTGAAAATCTGATCTTAAAGAAAGATGGAAGTGTCTTTGCTTTGTATGAAGTTGAACCACAAGTTCTCAATCCAGTGGATGAAGTTAAAAAAGAAGCTTCTAAGAATTTAGTGGTAGATTGGTTGGAAGAAATAAGAGGGTATGGTGATTTTGATGTAGTCATGTTACCTTTTCCAAAAGATTTGTTAGGGAAGTTTAGACAGTTATCTTATAAATTTTCTAAAGATACGGAAGAAATGGCGTATTCTGTTTTGGAAAAATCCTATGATTATTTGATGTCTACGAAGGAATTGTGCGATTATCATTATTTCATTTCGATTCCATTAAAGTCTTTTTCTGTTTCGGTAGATGTAAAAGAAGTGATTCAATCTTCTATTCAAGCCGCTTCTAATTTATTGATTGAAAACTTGGGCTTTCAAAAGAATGTGTTGGATGGCTGGGAAGAAAAGTATGTTCGTCAACGGGAAGAATTAGAAAAAAAGCTAGATTTGTTAGAGTTTAGACGGCTAGAAACCCAAGAAACGATTTTTGTCAATCGGTATGCTTATCTTCATTCTTTAAACGTAGAGAAAGAGTATGAAGTGAAGTTGGTTGAAAATTATATGGGAAATCTAGGGGATAAGTCAGTTGACTTTAAGAAGATGAATGTTTTGGAGTTGTTTAATGAGGAAGGTAGTCAGTATGTGGTATTTTTGCCAGTGGCTTATAAAGCAGAGAATGCTTCTTATTTGCATACAATTGAACGAGCCAGAGCATTAGGATTTCCAGTTGAGGTGTGGACGAAAGCAAAGTTTGCGAAAACAAAGGGATTGCCATTTAATAATATTCGTACAAAAGGACGTTTTGCTCGTGAAAGATTAAAGGGGGCACAAACAGAAGCCCAACAGGCGGATTCGGTTGGGAAGAAGTCGGTCGGTCAATCAAAGTACCTGGTTGAAAAAATGGAAGAGAAGATTGATGAAGGGATTCCAATGATTAGTTATTTGCAGACGATGGTTGTATCGGATGCAGATTATACGGTTTTAAAACAAAAAATCAATATTCTCATGGATTCCATGAAAGATAGTAAGATTAGTCTTTCCAGGGCAACACCTTATCAGTTATATTTGTTTTCAAAAAATCGTTTTGGTGAAATTCTTATGCCAGGAGATAAGAATTTTATTCAGCCAGTTGAAGCGGGAGCTTTTGCGGAAGACTTGTTTTTTACAAGTCAAATGGTTGGTGAAGAAATTGGTTTTTATTTTGGCATGATTGATAATCAAAGAAAATCTTGGCATTCTCGTTTTGAAAAAGCGATTGCAGCAAGTGATAAACCAGTCTTTGTTAATATTTTAGAAGCGAATGAGCAGGCAGACGGTAGAGAGACAAACAATCCTCATATTTCTATATCGGGAGATACAGGAAGAGGGAAGACTTTTGCGGCTAGTATGCTTCATTTTTACTCTAGTTTACTCAATGACCAAACCTTGTATATTGATCCGAAAATGGAAAAGCGTTATTGGTATGAAAAGATGTTAAGAGAATTAGAGGAGACAGATCGTTTTCCAGAAATTCAAGATTATATCCGAAGTCTTCATTTTATCACATTAGATTATACTAAGGAAGAAAATGCTGGAGTATTGGATCCGCTTGTCTTTTTAGATCGTACACAGGCAAAAGGCTTGATTATTTCGATGATTGATGAGTTTATGCCTCTTGACAAAGAGAAAAAATTCAAGACAGAGTTATCAAAAATGATTCGAGAGTTTGCGGAAAGACGGGCAAAAGGAGAAAAAGTTGGGACACTTTCTGTTTTTAAGGCTTTAGCTAAACATGAAAATGAAGAGGTTCGAGAGACAGCGGAACTGTTGATAGAAGAAACGAAGGATTCGGTTTTAAGCTTGATTTTTTCTGACGGTATCAATCCAGCAGTTGACTTCACAGCTCGAAATACAATCTTGGAAATTGCGAACTTAGATTTACCAAATGATGAAAAGGTGCAATTATCTTATGAAAATAAGAAGTCTTTGGCGGTGATGTACGCTTTAGGTCATTATTGTATTAAGTTTGGTGAACGGGATTATGCTAGTAAGACGGTAGAGTTTATGGATGAAGCCTGGTTGTTTAAAATTACGGCTTATGGTCGTGGTTTGTTAAATCGAATCAAACGGGTTGGACGCTCTCAAAATAATTTCTTGGTCTTTATTTCGCAAGAACCAGATGATTCAAACCGAGAAGATGGAGAAACCTCTGCCTTTGGGACGTATTTCTGTTTTCATAATGAAGCGGAGAATGCGGCAGAAAAGGTACTCCGTCGCTTGAAAGTGCAAGTTACAGAAGATAGTAAAGAGTGGTTTAACAATATGACTAAGGCTCAATGTCTCTATAAAGATACTTATGGTCGCGTAGAGCGAGTGACGGTTGATGGTTTGTTTTTCCCAGAAATTGCGAAACTGTTTGAAACAGTACGGAAACCTGAAGAGCAGGAGGTAGCTTAATGAATAAAACAATGAAACAGCTATTATTTGTTAGTCTGTTTCTATTATTTCTTCCAATTAGTGTTTTGGCAGATACTCCAGGAATAAATGGTTATAATACTGTTCCAAATCCAAATGAGAAAATCATTCCCAAAAATTCAAATCAGGGTTATGTACCTGCCAATGTCCAGGAAAGTCAAAGTCAGGAAGCAGCTAGAAAGAAGCAAGCACAAGAGAAAAAAGAAAAAAACGAGCGAGCGATTCAAAAGGATTCTTCCTATGAGAGTGTTAAGCAAGCAGCTGATCAAGTGGATCAAACGCTGCAGAAAAAATCTCCAACTGTGAAAGAATTGGAACAGGCTGCAAGAGATATTGAAAGTATAAAAAATTACATTGCAAAGAATGCGGATAAAAATGATTCAAGCCAGATACAAGGTTTGCGGACAACCATTCGTAACTATGAAGAAAAATTTGTTTCTTTAGAAGAAGCTGCTAAAAAGCGGGAAGAAGCACAGACCTATTTGGAACAGGCTAAAAATACGGTTGATCCAACAAAATTGTCTAAATTAACGAGTTATATTTATTTGGAAGACGGCTTTTTTGGAATAACAGATATTTTTCCTAAAGTAGTTAATGCCATTGTGCAGGGCTTGTTTTTTGTGACAAAGACACTATATTGCTTAGTGATTATCATTTTAGAACAAGTCTTTAGTGCCAATGTTTATCAAGTATTGGATCAGATTGTTTCTTTCTCGGCTCAAATGTTTCAAACCTTTATGGATGATTACCAATATTTGGTTTATGCGTTAGCGATGATAGGTGGTTTGGTAGAGTTCTTTAAAACGAAACGCTTCCCTTTTCAAATGTTTCGCTTCTTATTGGTTTGGTTCTTAGCGCTGTTTTTGTATCGTCCGTCTATTTTTTCAACGAATGTTGGGAATCAACAGTTTGAAGCCAAATATAATCTGTCTCGAGTGATTCAGATTGTGGATAGTGTTTCTTCGGATATGACAAAGATTGCGATTTCTGGCTTTGATCAGCTGGATAAAGAACATCAATCCATTGGCACAAATGCCAATAACTTGGCAACGGTTAAAGAAGCGATTTTTCAAGAAATGGTCTATAAACCATTTCTAGCTTTAAACTTCAATACGACAGATACTAAAGTGGTCTCAGAAGAGAAAATAAGAAAGTTATTTGAAACGGATGGGAAGGATGAGAAAGTTAAAGGATTTTCAAAAGTAAATGAAAAAATCTCCAATTTATCTTGGTCAAGTATTGGCAGCAAGTTCCTAACTGCTTTTGCGTCATTAGTGAAGGCTATGGTAGTTGGTCTGGCTTTAATTATGATTGGTTTGATTTCACTAGTCTTTAAGTACATGGTACTTCTGATGATTGTAGCCTTGGTTTTCTTACTCTTTATCGCCATGATTCCAAGCTTTGAGCAGGTCTTGGGGAATGCAGGAAAGAAGATTCTTCAGTTTGCTTTTTTGGGTGGTTTGGGTCTCTTTGGGATTCGGGCTTTTCTCTTTATCAATAGTTTGATTGAAGGGGTTGCAGGCGGTATGAGTAAGATTTACTTCTGGGTAGCAATTCTGCAGGGCTTGATTTGGTTTGTCCTTTGGCGTTGTCGCTCCATGTTAATGGGTTTGTTTGTTCGAGGTACGTTGTCTGCTCAAGAAGTGGCACAACGTGTTCAACAAAACCTGGGAAATTTGTATCAACCAGATTTAATTCCGACGGTGAATCCTTTCTCTAAAAATCGAACTCTAGATCGTTCAACAGTTGAACCATCACAACTTTTGGCAGATAGTCTAGGGAATGAAGCGTTAGAGCCATCTATTCCATCATCTTCTGGGGTGCGAACATTGTTTCGTGCGACTAAAAACACTATGAAGCAAGGAGCTAATCGGGCATTAGAAGGCTATGATACGCTTCGTTATGGTGCAGGTGAAACATTGGATAAACAGGTGGCTTTGGATAAGAGAGCAGAATTTAAACAACGTTTATTAGATACGGCAGATCATTTACGTCATGTCGCAACTATTCCAAAAGGAGAACGTCTTCGGTCTAAGTTACATGATTTAGCTGGAGATACGAATGCCCCTGCTCAAGTAGCTTTCAAAGAACGAGAAAATCGTTACTTGGAACGTCAAGAAAGACAAGAAGAACGAAAAAGAGAACAAGTCGCTTTTAGGGAATATCAACAACACCAGTCTGATGAGAAGCCAACATTTTCTTCTATGATTGAAAACGAGTTGGTAAAACCACAAATGAAGAGAGAATTTCATAGGGAACAATTGAAGCGGAAGCAAGAAATACCGTCCATTCAGTCTAAAGAACCTTTAGAAAGTTCTCCTATTGTAGAAGAAAAATCGGCAATTTCGAGAGAATTGTTTGAAAAGAGGAAGAGATGAAATTAGTAAAACGTAGCTTGGTTGGTCTGTTTTTACTTCTTACTCTTTTTTTAAGCCTTATGATTTTAATTGTTGGAGGTGGAGCTGCTGATTCACAAACGTTTGAATCCACAACAGGAGGCATTACCATCTCTGCTAAAGACTTTGCACAACAATTTACATCAAAAACAGGTCGGCAGTTGAGTGAAGACAATGCACAAAATGCGTTGGATTTTGCGAATCGACTCATTTCTCGTCATCATTTTACGCTTCAGGGGACCAGTGGTTCGTTGGCGGTGGCTTATCGAGAATGTGGTTTTGATGTAAAGGCGGTGAATCCTAGTGGTGGTGTAGCTGGTTTTTATCAGTGGTCTGGTTGGGGTAGTACAATCAATGGCAATCGTTGGGGTCAAGCAAAGGAAAAGAAACTGGATAAACAAATTCAAATGGATTTGATGAGTACCGAGTTAGAGGGAGCTTATGCTAGAGTTGTTATAAAAATGGGCTCTAGTGGAGATCCAAAACAAGCGGCTCGGGATTGGTCACAATATTATGAAGGAGTGGCAATTTCCGATTCTCAAACGAAGGTAAGTGCGATTGAAGAGTGGGCGGAAGTCATCTATGACATTTTAAAAACAGCACAAGGTACGTTTTCTAAGGATAATAATACGGGTACAAGTACCACAGCGATTCCTGCAGGTTGGGGAAATATCAGTCAATATGATGGTCATGCATACGACGGAAGTGGTTCTTATCCAGCAGGTCAATGTACTTGGTATGTTTATAATCGTGCAAAACAGTTAGGTATTCAGTTTGATTCCTTTATGGGAAATGGTGGTGATTGGTTTAGAAAAGCAGGTTTTTCTTCTAGCCATACACCTAAAAAACATACAGCAGTTTCCTTTGTTCAAGGTTTAGCAGGTTCTGATCCAACTTATGGTCATGTGGCTTTTTGTGAAGAGGTGAGAAGTGATGGAACCATTTTAATTTCAGAAATGAATGTATTTGGAGTACCGGCAATGACAGTTTCCTATCGGGTATTAGATAAGGGAACAGCTAGTCAGTTATGGTATGTAGATGGTCATTGAAATGACCAATAGAAAGAAAATGAGGAAAAAAGAAATGAAGAAAAAGCAAGTAGTAGCAAGTTTATTAGTAGCAGTTAGTGTTTTAGGTACAAGCCCTTTGGCTGCTTTAGCAGAAGAAGGAAAGGTAACAAGTCCAGTAGATGTAGTAGTTCCTTCTCCTTCGGATAATGAAAAAGTTCCAGTTCCGACGGAAAAAGAAGAGAAACCCAAAGACGACAAAACGCAAACGGGTGAGGTAACTCCTGAGACACCAGTTAATCCGACTATTCCAGATAAGTCAGGGGAAAATCAGGAATCAGTCAAACCAAGCGAACCTTCCACAAAACCAGTTGAGCCATCAACTGAACCTTCAAAGAATGAGGAAAAGAAGGAAGAACCGACACCTTCTCAAGAGGAGAAAAAGGAAGAAAAGCCTGCAGAAACTCCTAAGGCGGATGAGGCTACAAAACCGATTACTCCTACACCAGAGGAAAAGAAAGCAGAAGAAAATACAGGTGTTAAAGCGACCGAACCTCCAAAACAAATCAATGTTACGGAAGAACAAATTGAGCAGCAACCAATTGTGACGAATACAGGTCATACGGTTGTTGGGACAAAAGAAGGTCAAGTGTATGTTCAAGACGCTTCAGGTGGAGTGGAGTTGAAAAATGCGTCTGAAATTGGAGCTGTGAAACAACAAGATGGGACGGTTGCTTTAAAAGATGAGAAGGGTGAGTTAAAAGTCCTACCGAAAACAGGGACTGTAGCCAGTCTTGGAATGAGTTTGGTAGGTGCCTTGATGTTGGTTGGAGTGGCATTTTTAAAGAAATTCAATAAAGCAAGTCGTTAATGTCTTGCTTTATTTTTATTTTTTGGAAAGGAAATTTATGATACATAAAATTAAAATATCTCATTTGTATTATGATGATATTCAGAATGGAAAGAAGAATTTTGAGCTTCGCAAAGATGATAGGAATTATCAAGTAGGCGATAAATTATTGTTGCATGAGATTAAAGAGAATAGTTTGACTGGTAGGTTGATTGAGGTAGATGTTGTTTATAAATTGGTGAATTATGTTGGTTTAGAGAATGGCTATTGTATTTTAGGGATTAAGAGAAAGTGAGGAAAGACTTTTGGAAGTACAAGAATTATATAATAATTATCCAGATAAATTTGTTTCAAAGAAACAGTTGAAAGAGAGTTGGTTTTCGGCTATTTCTGTTAAAACAATTGAGAGACGTTTAGAAGAAGCAAAGGCTATTAGAAAATTTAAAAATATTTCGATTGGAACGGGTGGAAAAGTCATGATTAATGTGAGAGGTTTCTATTTGTTTTTATTGTATAAAGAGAAAAATAAGTTTAAATGATATAATTGTAGGTATTGACTAAAGATATACCTGCTAGAAATAGGAGGTTCTATGTTTTTTAAGGTAATTGGTGCTAAAAAAGTGCGTTATTACGAGAAATATTATGATGAAAGTGAGGGGAAGTGGAAACAGGTATCGTGTACATTAACTTCTAAGACAAGGGCAGCTCAAGCTGAAGCAAGAAAAGTTTTAGAAGCTAAAATTGAACAAAAGACAAATACAGTATTTGGTGTTTCACAAGATTTATTAGTATCTGAAATAGCGAATGAATGGTTGTCTATTCGGGAATCGGAATTAAAAAGAAATACGTATGTCAGACAAAAATCGATGTTTGATACTTTTTTAAGAGAATTTGGAAAACAAAAGGTTAGAAAAATATCAAATATAATGTTGCAAAAGTATTTATTATCAAACGATTGGTCTGTAGGTTATCGTAGGCTATTTAGAACTCTTTTAGATTCATATTTTGTTTATTGTTTAAAAGTGGGCTACATTGAAACAAACCCAATGGATAGAGTGGTTTTACCTAAGGCGAAGAAGAGTGTGAAATTGATGAAACAGAAAATGAAACATTTTTTATCTAAAGAAGAGATGAGAGAATATTTACTTTATTTAAGAAAATCAAAGGAAGATAAAAGATTGATTTTACTGGCAGAATTTTTGTATTTGACAGGAATGAGAGTTGGAGAGGCATTGGGGTTGAAGTGGGAAAATGTAGATATAGAGAATAAAGAAATTCATATTCAATATACTTTAGTAACAGAAGGCAGTGCTGAAAATTATTATTTGACGTCTCCAAAGACCGTTAGTTCTATTCGTACCATAGCAGTTTCAGGTAGAGTAATTGAAATTTTATCTGAATATAGTCAGCTTGAAGGAAAAAGTGATTTGGTTTTTACTTATAAGCAGAAGTATCCATTGTTATTGATTACTTTTAATACATTTTTGAGAAGAACCTTTAAGAAGTCTGGGATTGATAAAGGTGAAGATTTTAAATTGACTAGTCATGTTTTTCGTCATTCTCATATTTCGTTATTATCGGAATTAGGTGTTCCTTTAAAAGCGATTATGGAGAGAGTGGGGCATTCAAATGAAAAAACGACTTTATCAATTTACACTCATGTTACTCAGAATATGAAGTCAGAAGTAATTAATAAGTTGGAAAAAATTGATTTAAGTTTACCAAAAATTAACCAAACATAAGAGAAATAATGGTGAATATTGTCTAATGTTGTCTTTTTAAAAGAGGTTAGAAATGATTGGTAAAGGTTGATATGTTTAGGGTTGTATCAGTTTGACTAAGTAAAAATGAGTATATTATGCTATACTAAAGCTATGGAAAATAACGATATTGTTTACGGCGTACATGCTGTGACGGAAGCTCTCATGACCAATACTGGAAATAAACTCTATATTCAAGATGACCTACGTGGGAAAAATGTTGCTAAGATGAAAGATTTGGCAGCAGAAAAAAAGGTTTCCATTTCTTGGACTACCAAAAAAATACTACAAGAAATGACAGATGGTGCCGTTCATCAAGGTTTTGTCTTGCGTGTTTCAGAATTTGCTTATACGGATTTTGAGGCGATGTTGAAAATGGCAACTCAGGAAGACAATCCTCTCTTGCTCATTTTAGATGGTCTAACAGATCCGCATAATTTAGGCTCTATTTTACGGACGGCTGATGCGACAAATGTTACAGGTGTCATTATTCCTAAGCATCGAGCGGTTGGTGTCACGCCGGTCGTCGCCAAGACCTCTACTGGTGCGGTGGAGCATATTCCTATTGCTCGTGTGACCAATCTTAGTCAAACTCTGGATAAACTAAAACATGCAGGTTTTTGGATTTTTGGCACGGATATGAATGGTACGCCGTCTACTAAGTGGAATACAGCAGGGAAATTAGCTCTGATTATCGGCAATGAAGGCAAGGGCATTTCTGCTAATATTAAAAAGCAAGTAGATGAAATGATTACCATTCCTATGAATGGACATGTTCAGAGCCTCAATGCCAGTGTGGCAGCAGCCATTCTCATGTATGAAGTATTTAGAAATCGCCTATGAAACGAAAAATTTTATTAGTAGACGGCTATAATATGGTAGCATTTTGGCAGGAGACTCGTTCTTTATTTAACAAAGGTGAATTAGATGCAGCACGAACCATTCTGCTTAACAAACTCAGTAATTACGCCAGTTTTGAACAGTTGGAAATTATCTGTGTGTTTGATGCGCAGTATATGCCGGGAGTTCGCCAGACTTATGATGAATTCAATGTTACGGTTGTGTTTACTGAGGAAGAAGAAACAGCAGACGATTACATTGAGCGTTTGGCAACTGATCTCAACAATCCTAGAAATCAGGTATCTGTGGCAACGAGCGACTTAAATGAGCAGTGGACTGTCTTTGCTCAAGGGGCTTTGCGTGTTTCGGCTCGTGAACTAGAAAAACGAGTAGCTGTTACAAAGTCGGATCTGAATCAAATGAGTCAACAGCTTCAAATGGGAAAACCACCTTTGCGTCCTATGGACAATCCAACCTTGCGCGATTTACAGAAAATGATGGAGAAAAAGAAAGATGACTTTTAAAATTTTAACGGATTCAACCGCAGACCTTCCAGAAAGCTGGGCTTTGGAAAATGATGTTCAAATCCTTGGCTTGACTATTCAGTTGGACGGGACAACTTATGAAACGGTCGGGGATAAGAAACTGACGAGTGAGCAGCTCCTCTCTAAAATGGAAGCAGGCAGTCAACCAACAACTAGCCAAATCAATGTTGGTCAGTTTGAAGATATATTTCGTGGTTACGCTGAAATCGGTATGCCCGTTCTTTATATTGCGTTTGCTTCAGTCTTGTCAGGAACTTACCAAAGTGCGGTTATGGCACGGGATATGGTTCTGGAAGATTTTCCAGAAGCGGTTATCCGGATTATTGATACCAAGGCGGCATCTATGGGAGAAGGTATTCTGGTGATGAAAGCGGTGGAAGCGAAAGCTGCCGGTCAAAGTTTGGAACAAGTAGTAGCCTTAATAAAATCTTTAGTGCCAAAAGTGAAAACGTATTTTCTAGTAGATGACTTAAATCACCTCATGCGGGGAGGACGAATTTCAAAGACTGCAGCTCTTATGGGAAGTTTAGTCAATATTAAGCCAGTAATTGCAGTTAAGGGAGATGGAAGGCTGGATTCTGTGGCTAAAGTCCGTGGGAAGAAAAAGGCTCAAACTGAGGTGGTGCGCATGACCTTGGAAGATATTGCCGATCCGCGCGTGGTAATTGCCTATGCAGGAGCAGACAGCCAAGAGGTGGCTCAAGTCTTAAAAAATCAGCTTCTTGCCTCTGAGCAAGTCAATGAAGTTTTAATTTTACCATTAGGACCAGTCATTTCCACTCACACGGGTCCTGGAACTTTGGGACTATTCAGTATTGCCCATGAAAATCAAGATTAAGCGAAATGAAACCGTTCTTTCATAAATAATTTATCAAATATATTGACTTTTACCCCTAAAATTTGGTATGATAGTAAACGGTATTGTTTACCCCATTTGTAAGGCCCCGGAACCTTCCAAATAACTTGCGGACCGGAACATCCGCCTTGTAAACAAAAACGATATTCATATAGGAGAAATCATGAACAAAACAACATACATGGCTAAGCCAGGTGAAGTTGAACGCAAATGGTATGTAGTAGACGCTACTGATGTACCTCTTGGACGCCTTTCTGCAGTTGTAGCAAGCGTACTTCGTGGAAAAAACAAACCAACATTCACACCACACACTGATACAGGTGACTTCGTAATCG
>ERZ773263.843-NODE-843-length-19906-cov-8.957634_pt1 | contig 19906 bp, 20 predicted proteins | sample MGYA00511076_ERZ773263 | MGnify/ENA primary metagenome ERZ773263 (study PRJEB29015, sample SAMEA2738155) | human oral metagenome | biome: human oral; feature: human-associated habitat; material: saliva | place: China | collected 2195 ... | reverse complement strand
GGGGTTTGCATTATTATTGATGGTGGCTATTTAGAGTTACCATTAAAGGGAAGGCAGGCAAAGACATCAACCTTACTGCTGCTGAAAACAGGAAAACAGCAGAAGGAAAGAGCAGGAGCAAAGGCGCAAGAATTACTGCATACTTCGGCATAGGAGGACGCCAAAATGCAGGCATCAGCGTAGGAAAATTCAAAGGAAATTGAATTACCTATACGGGAAGCGCTGCCATATCCAAAGAAATCATTACAATAACAGACAAAGAAAACCGGAAACAGGACATAGAGAAACTAAACAGGAACATAGAAGACAGCCTAAAAAAACTTAAAGAAATCTTTTAAAGAAATCTTTGACAACAAAAGTAGAAGAAAAACAGGAACTCATCCACATGATGAACATAGTGGGGAACCAAATCATCCATGAAATGGCAGACCACTATGGATGGAAAGAAGGCTCCACAGAAAAGACAGCCATCCATGGAATGCCGGGAGCCTGACAGGAGACCGTGCGGAAGGAGCCTATACGGTACAATCTAGTGGGACGCAAGCAAACGTACATCTTGATTTTTCTACAAGTAGAGATCATCCGGTAATTGTAGCAAATGTGAGTACAAGCATAATTGCTGTTGGAGGACAAATAGGATATATTTATGATCCTAAATATCATACTTCAGATGGAAGTGTAAATGCATATGGTGCTTTAAGAGGTATAAATATTGGTGCCAATAGTGGCGATAGTGTTGCTGATTTTGGGGTACAAGCTTATTATGGTGCAGGAGCAGAAGTAGGTGTAAGAGTCAATCTGAGTAAATTATATGAAGAAATATTTCACAAAAGAGAAGATACTAATAAGAAAGAAGATATAAAGAAACGTGTTAACGAGATAATAGATAAAAGGAGAAATTGAGTTTATGACAGTAAAAGACATAATTTTGAATATCATAGTATACATTGTATTAGTTATAGCAATTTGTTATCCGGAATATTTTAAAACATTTGGGATTTGGGATCAAAGACCGTATGCCAAAAATTCTATAGGAGTGTTTATAGCAAGGGTAATAGCGATTGTAGTACTATTTTTAGTTATTATATATGACATTTCTATGATGAAAAGACAGTGATACAGGAACCGGATGGATTATAGATCTAAACAGCCGGAGCGGAGAAACATTCAGCCATCTGAATCCCAATGAGGACAGAATACGCCTCTATGATAAAAATGTAACCTTCAAACGAATTGACAAAGAAAACGATCATCCGTCAGGAGTATATACCTTTGGAGAACAAGATGGAACCGTAGCCAATGGACATGCTCTATATCCCGATGAAATTAAAGACTGGGAAAACTACAGGTGCATGAAAGGGATATCCATGCCAAACTATACCATTGACAAAGGAACACTTGCGGAGAACATGGCCACAGCTGCTATAGAATACTCCTTTGTGCTGGTAGAGAACATGGCAGGAAGAGCGGAAGAATTACATCGGGGAAGATTGCTGAAAGGCACAGGGGATAATTATGGGAATGGCGGTTGATGAAGGAGGAAATGAAGTCGCTAAAACCATGATGAAGGATTTACTAAAAACAGATGCTCAAAAATGGAAGAACAAAAGGAAGGTAAAAAGTAATTAGCGATAGAAGTTGGAGGTAAGGATGGTTATATTTAGCTTTTTTTTATTCATAGAGCGTATAATCTTTATGTTTAGCAATAAGTTAGAAGCAAAAGAAAATGTGTCTCAAACATTCTATTACTATTTTAGTGGAGTAGGGGGGCTAATTTACTTTTTTGTATTATTTTGTATATCTATAATTGGGTATAGAATTAATTACTTAATAATGCTGCTTGTTATGTGTATCATATATTTCTTATCACTTAGCAGATCAAAATATTGTTATGAAAAGGAGAAAGAGCTCATAATATCACGTGATAATAAGTCAGAAAGAATTAATAAACTGAGAAATTATATTAAGTTTATTAATATTGTAAGGTGGATTGACTGTTTGGGGTTTGCATTATTATTGATGGTGGCTATTTAGAGTTACCATTAAAGGGAAGGCCGGGAAAGACATCCGCCTTACCGCTGCTGAAAACAGAAAGACAGCAGAAGGGAACAGCAGGAGCAAAGGCGCAGGAATTACCGCCTCCTTTGGTATAGGCGGACTCCAAAATGTAGGCATCAGCGCGGGAAAATCCAAAGGGAATATGGAAGAAGAAATAATAACCCATACAGGAAGCGCCGTCACCGCTAAAGAAACCCTGGCCATGGAAAGCGGGAAAGATATAGACATTAAAGGAAGCAAAGCAGGCGGAAAGAAAGTAGAAGTAAAAACAGGAAATAACCTCTCCATAGAAAGCTTGCAGGACAGCCATACCTACCACAGCAGGGACAAAGAAAGCGGCATCCATCTGCAGAGAGATATTACCGTCCGTCCGGATACAGGGAAAAAGAAAATGGACGATCCCTACTTCTCCATTGGGAAAAAGACAGACACCACAGACTCCACCTATATCAGCGTCACAAAACAGGCAGGCATCTACGCAGGAAAAGAAGGATACGACATCCAAGTCAAAAACAACACCCGCCTCAAAGGAGCCGTCATAGACAGCCAGGCAGAAAAAGAAAAGAACCGGATCACCACCGGTACTTTGACATGGGAAAACATAGACAACAAAGCAGAGTATAAAGCAAGCGGAAAAGGAATCTCCTATACCAATGGAGCAGGAATCCCCTTAAACGCCTTGGGACTCCTCTCAAACATGGTTCCCACCGTGAAAGGAAAAGCAGGAACAACCACCCGATCTGCCATATCCAAAGGAACCATAACCATCACAGACAAAGAAAACCAGAAACAGGACATAGAGAAACTGAACAGGAACACAGAAGACAGCTTAAACAAACTCAAAGAAATCTTCGACAAAACAAAAGTAGAAGAAAGAAAACGACTATTGGAAGAACTGGGGATAGTCGGAAACCGGGCCATCCATGCGATAGCCTCCCACAATGGATGGAAAGACGGCTCCGCCGAAAAGGCAGCCCTCCATGGAATGCTGGGAGCCATCACGAGCGCCAAGAGCGGAGGAAGCGCGCTAAGCGGCCTGATAGCAGGGGGAGTCAACGAATATGCCATAGAGTACTTAAAACAGACCAAAGGGAAAGACTGGATAGCCAAGCACCCTGACATAGTACAAAATATCTCTGCCGCCTTTGGAGGAATCCTGTCCAAGATGACAGGAGGGAGCGGACACACAGGTGCCTACATCTCCCAGATGGGAACGAAGTGGAATGAGTATTTGCTTACACAATTAGAGCGCTCTGAAGAAGAATTATGGGAGCAAAAAGAGAAGGAGCGTGAGCAGTACCCTGGAAACGGAGCATATTCTAAAGAGGAAATAGAAGATGCAATAGAAAAAGGAGTGATAAAAGAAAAAGATTATTTTATGAATTTAGCGAATGCTTATCCGGGAGGTGCTGGAATTGCTTTGGAAATGTCTGCAATGAGTGATTATGAAATTCAACAAAAGTATGGAAATCAAATGACTTTAATTGAAGGTAGGACTTATGTAATTAATCAAAAATCTCCTTTTGCTGATACTATTATGCATTCGATTAATTATACTAATGCACTGGGAGATGCAATTAGTAGAGTACGTGCAAGTGGGATTCGAGATCAATATGTTGATTTTACAGTAGATATTAGATCAGATTCAAAAACAAATGAAATATTTGATAATTCTTCATTTTTACTGGCCGGCACTTATTCTGGAAATATAAGCGTCATGATAGATTCGAAAGGAGTTATACATGAACGAAGTTGTTTTATTGATAATTATAATTTTGAAAGACATAAGTTACCAAATTCATATGGTTTCGGAAAAATTATGGAGTTAAATAATGCGGCAGCGTTATCAATGCAAGCAGGGAAACTAAAACCATTTATGTGGATACTTTATGTACATAGAACATTTTCTCGCTTTGGGGAAAGTAATGAGGAGTAACATATGTCAAGGATAAAAGAATTAAACTTAAAAAGGATAGCATTCTACGCATTGGGGATTCTACTCTGCTATGCGGGAATTACATATATGGACACGTGGTTAACTAAGGGGAATCAGGAACTTAATGATAGCTTTAATACAATAGATTGGTTTTGTGAAACTCGAATTCGTGTTTTAAAAGGGAATTATTTATTAGTGGATACGAAAAAGGAGAGAATTATTACCAAGCGAACCGTTGCGGTATGTCTAATTAATAATAAAATTTATGCTTTGGGTGAGGGTGAATATGTCGTGTATGATATGGAAACAGGAAGAGAAAAGGTATTTATAAAAGATAATAATATGCATACAGATGTCATACAACCTATACAGCATATACCGGAAGAATCCTATAAGCTTGCAGATAAAGAAAGAGTCTTGAGTTATTCTGATTTTACCAAAGAAGAACAACTTGGTTTCCAAATCATGTTTATGGATCCACATAAAGGAAGAGCTGTTTATTATTCACCATTTTATTGGTCACCCTATAACAATAAAGTTATTGATGTAAATAATTTAATAGAAATAGGGTTTATTAGTGACTGGAATATTAAGGATGATGTATTCTATGCATATGGAAGAGATAATTTTATTGTGATTACTGGGCATGGAGAAAAAATTCGACAATATTATAATGAAGCATTAACGTTAGGAAAGAGACTCAAAACTAAATATTGTGAGATAGATAAAAAGAAAGCATTATATGGAAATCGGTACTCTGTACTGGCAGATATTAATGAATTTACACCGGATGAGATAGAAATTTTGCATAGTTTATGGAAGGAAAGTTTTTTAAGAAGAGTGCCGGAAGAGAAAGAAGAGGAAGAGGAACAGGAAAAAGAGATGGATCGTGTTTGGCATAAAATAAGGACTGAGCAATAATCAATATTGTCATGCATTTATTTAGGGAAAAAAGAATATTAGAATCATACGGATTTAAAGCTACTTTCCCAATAGAGACAGATATATTATGGCAGGAGAATAAAAAGTGAAAAAATAGTTTTGGAGTGGAATTAGGTCTAATTGTGATGCTCTGTATTTATCTTATGGGGTTACCGGGAAAGAAACTATAAAAAGTTTTGCGAAAGAGCAATATCAGATTATCCAGACCACAATGAAAATTTTTGAAGGAAATAATAGATTATCTAGTACAGATGTAGAGGATATAAAGGAAAAGACCAGAAAATTTATATTTTGGGTGAGGATGCGTTGATTGTTGTATCCTATCATTATCTTAGCAATTGGAATGATACATATAAAATTTTACCAAGAAGTAATTATGATCGTAATCAGATAAAAAATGGGAGAATGATAAAAGCGTCGTTATAATAGGCTCATATCCAGAGTTTACTGTGGAAGACTACTTATGATATGACTATAGAGTTGTTGGAATTATTGTCAGGGAGATAACTATGAAAAAATATCATACTGGGGAAGTCATAATCGCAGTATTTATTTTATTTGTGCTGTGGGGAGGATGGAAGTTATCTGCGGATGTAATATATATGGATGGATATGAGTCTTATGGATTTTTTCGTTATCAGGCTTACTTGTCTACTTATCAAGATAAAAAGGCAGGTACAGCAGTAGAACCATGGTGTTTCTCTCATGTTTTTTATTCACCTTATTTATATATCTATGGAGTATCAGGATATAGCAAAATTAACGTTCTTCCTTTTGTGGGACATATGGATAAAGTTATAAATAGTGCATATTATGATACTGTCCCAAAGGAGCGAATCGGTGGATTTGAAAATACACTTGATTATTTACAAAAACAATATGATAAGGATGAATTAAGTATAAAGTATCATTTATATGATATGGATGAAAAAGATCAGGAAATTTTCCGGCAGTTAAAGATATTCGGAAAGAGGGAGGAAGGACGGTATTTTCAGCAGTTTTATCCTAAGCGATGGATTAAAGATGGATTTAATCCTAATAATATAAAACAAGCTTTAGATTCCTTGTAAAATATGGAATACAAGAAGAACGGCCTTACCGTATCCTTAGGCGGAGCGGCCGTCAATACGGCAAGAGACACAGCCGCTTCCATAAAGAGAGCCGACTAGACGGAAAGGCCATGGGAAAACTGTTGCTGAATGGTATCGATAAATGATGGCAGAAGGGATGGAATTTCTTTTTTTGATATAACCTTGAAGCACAAGGTAATAATCTGGAGAAAGATAATTAATTGATTGTGGAGGTGTGTAAGCAATGAGGATACATGGTCACTTTCATAAACTTGCCATATTATATGTTTCAGAATTGCTTTTCTCTTTTATTTTCTGTCCGTCAACGTTTGTATTTCTGCAAGCTATGTTTTTTCATATAAAGCAGCATTAATTATGTTTGGGGTAATAAGTACTCTATACTCTTTTATCATTTGTTTTTGTAACAGAGGACCGTTATTGCTCACTAAATCAGGAGCTATACGGTATGTTAAAACCTTTCTTTTATTTTATGCAGGACTTTTGATTATTGCTTTTCCTGTGAATATACAAAGGTCATATACTAATTTGCTATTTATCCTATTTGATTTTGTTGATAATGCTGTAAGGGTTATATACAAAAGTGATGGGATTATTTCTGCATCTATAACGTATATAATATGTATTTGGGGAATATCTACGGTAATCTATTTTATTCAAAACCATGTTTATAAGCATCAACCACAGCTGCTCCTATAAAAAGGATAGGAGAAGTGGAAGATAGATAACTGAAAGCCCTATATGCTGTGCGGACAGGAATCAAAGTAAAATACTTGTAATTAGGAACAATTTGATAGTGAACTGATTCAGATCTTGGCAAAAGAATAGGAGAGGGCAAAATGAAAGTTGTAGATATCTCCTTTTATTTCGGAATAGTAGTAGTAATCCTAACTTTTATTACTATGGTGTGTTTCGTGTGGGAGGATATACATAGGCATAAGGAAAAAATCACTCAGAATATAGGGAAATATGGAGTATTTATTTGTATGTGGCTATTATTAGCTTTTTTTGGCTTAATTTTTGTATTGTCATATGGTACTAATATTCTGAGCCTTATGGGTGAAACTGCTATATATGATACAAAAAGGAAAATAGGGGGAGCAATTTTCATATTATGGGCGGTTTTTATTGCTGTAAGATATTACCTTTATGTATTATTTTCGGAGTTTACAAGTGACAATAAAAATGATGTTATTAAAATTCAACGACAAACAATTTTCCTTTCCGTTATGACGATATTAGTGGAAGTATATTTCATATACAAATATATTAATGTATTTGTATTTTGGATTTCAGTTTAAACGCAGCCATAGCAGACAGCATTATCACTGCCACAAAAGAAAAAGCAAATAAAGAAATCAGCTACGACACAGCAAACGCATCCAACACACGCTCCGAAATTTTCGACAAAAAAACAGGAACTCAACTACATGATGAATATAGGCAGGAAACAAATTATTTATGGTGCTGAAATAAAAGGTATTCCAAAGAGGTGTATAAACTTCTCAAGTAAGATATTATATATAAATTTTATTATGGATTTTGCCCGAAATCATAGATAAGCGGACGGTTTTGTCCTTTAAAACATGGTATAATATTAAAAATAATCGTTGCCAGAGAACGGCAGAGGGAGATGTCAGATGACCATCACGTATATATTTCAGATTCTGGAAGCTGTGGCAAAAGGCGATGCGGAAAAGTATGGCGTAATTCCTGATATGAACGGAGAATTGCAGAAAGCAGTGCGCCGATCAAGGAGACGTGTTGCCCGGCTTCGGGAACGGGCGCAGTATGAGCTTGGGGAGATGGATAAGGCAAAAGTGGCGGCGGCCAATGACAATATGAGGCGTTTTACCAAGTCTCTCGGTAAAATCCGCAATTTGAACCTGGAGGACTGCAGGGGGCTGCTTGGCATTGAAGATTTTCTGGAAGATGGAAACCGGATTCATGAAGTCATGGAAATGGCCAAGAAGATAGAGCATATGTCGACGGTCAGCTCTACGGCGTACACGCCCATGTCTCTCGGATTTGGCGTGTTGGAAACATATACGGATGTGGCACCCATTGAAATTGATAATAGGAAGTTCAATGCGGGTGATAAGGAATATTGCCTGCAGATGATTAAAAAGCTGCATGCCTTTCAGGATTCTGTCCGTGAAGTTTGTTCCCGCTTGCTGGATATTACCGAGTGTGCCCGTGAAAGAGGGGACGCGCTGAATGATCTCGCTGATTACTTTGCTGATGGCGTGGACAGCTTGGAGCGGATCCAGATGCAGTCCGGCGGTGACTGGAAACTTTATACTTTGGCGCAGAAGATGCAGATCGGAAGAGCGATACAGGTAGCCCAGCTTATTACGCTTCTTTTCCGGAATCTGATGGATGGCGCGGGACATGTGGATGAACAGAGCCGCAGCGCGATAAAAAAAGCGCAGGATGAACTCCTGAAACGTGATGCATGATAATTAAGATTGCCTGACGAACTGACCACCAAAAGTTAGATAAAAACTGATTTGAGGAGGTCAGTTTTATTATGGGGAAATACAGTTTTGCATAAATTCTTTTCTATAAGTATGCTATACTTTATGCATGTAGTTATTTTTATAAACAGGGAGGCAATATGTCTATCGCATTTATACTGCGCATGATTTCCAATACGATCAGCGGTAAAGGCGGACATCCGCAAAGCATTAATGAAGAGATTGAGCGTGCGAAAAAGCGGGCGGCAAAAAGGATATACCGTGCAAAAGTACGTGCGGAAGATGAATTGGGAGAACTGGACCGTGTCCGTATCACTCTCATGGCAGGGGATATGAAAAAATTTACCAAAGAATTTTCTGAAATTAAAAATATTGATTTTCATGACTGCGACACACTGACCGGATTGGAGCATTTTAATAAGGAACGGAGAAACTGGAGGGAACTGGAAGCGCTGTCATCCAAAGCGATGGGACTGATGAATCTGTCCGGCGGTATGGATGCCATCGGTTTTGGTGCGGGCGTCATAGACCAGTATGCTGTGGTTCCGGAACTGGATGTGCTTCCTTCTGAAAGTGAAGGTGATGTGGATGCATTGAAAGAAATGAGCGGGCGGCTGCAGAAATTCCAGCAGCAGGTAAAGAAGCTGTGCTGCCGTATGCAGGATGTAAGAAGAGAAGCCCGCCAGGCACAGGATGCCCTTCTTGATTTGTCAGATTATCTGACAGACGGAATCAAGGATATCCGCGATATCCGAAGTGAGAGCGGGAATGACTGGAAGAATTATTCGGAGTCGCAGAAGATTATTATAGGCAGAACAACACAGGTGGCACACCTTATCAGCGTGCTTTCCGAAGTCCGTTTTCTTACTGATGAAGCGGATCTGCGTGGAGAAATAAGGGAAGCCCTGGAGGCGACGGAGGAGCTGCTTGACGAACTTGGCGTGTGATGGGGCGAGGAGAGTCTTTCTTTTGAGGAGGACTCTTTTTTATTGACTTGATAATTCAAAGACTAAAAAATAGAAAAGTTGTTTTCATTCTCGTAGATTTGTTAAAATAAACACAAGACGAAAAACATGCAATGGATTTGTATTTTCGGAGAGCGGCTATGAAAAGAAGAAAAGTAAGGACAGCTGTTTTGGGACTAATGACACTTTTGATGTGGTCCGGCAGCATGGCGGCGGAAGAGATTTATCTGCATGGAGATACGAATATTCCGATGATTTTGAATACCGGCGGTATAGATAATGATGGGAATACAGGCGTGTTTATGGATCTCACTTCTATCAGTGTGGAAGATTTATTTAAAAACGGCCTGGCTGTAAAAGTGAATTTCTTCAAGTTGGAGAAAGGAGTGTCGACTGTATCTACCGCCCATTTCCGCATGACGGAAGACGGCGGCGCATGGATTGCCATGGAAGACGGCTGGCATGCTGTGAATGAAGGAGCTGCGCGGGTGGAAAGTGAAGCGGTGCGTCTGATTCGGGAAGAAATGGGAAAAGAAGAGTGCCGTGATAAGTACATGGGACAAATTACAGCACTATGGGAAAGAAAAATAAAGGCGGCGGAAACGGCGCGGCAGGAAGAATATGAAAAGCTGCAAAGGGAAACGGAAGAAAAGAATCAGGAAAATAATAAATCCGTGAAAAGTGTGAAATTGCCGGACATGGAAATGCCGGAACTGGAACGAGCCGAGCCTGATAAAGTGGTGGAAATAAAATCACCTGACATGATACCTGAAGTAAATCCTGTAAAAAAGAACGCATCGATAGAAATGCCGGTAAAGGCAGAGATGGAAGAGACGGAGGCAGATGCAGAGAAAAACGAATCGAGAAAGGAAGAAACGTCTGCCGAGTTGCCGATGACCGTTTCTCCTGAAAAGGAAAAAACGGAACTGACGGCAGTGAAAGTCAAAGGAAACGTACAGAGGAAAGAAGATGCACAGAAAAATGAAGAGGGGGAAATCACCGAGCAGGTCGAAATTTCCATCGTCGCCCATCCGGTGGTGGAAATCATTTCGAAAAGCGACGTAACATAAGATCCCTGTAATAGTTGGCTCTTTTCCAATGAAAATAGTATAATCACTACGGAGTATTTTCCGGAAGCATAAATCCTCCCCGCAAAATCTGACGGCTGCGCGGAGGATGTATTTTTTTCGAAAGGCGTACCATGGCTAAGAGATATTACGAACTTCATGTATCAGGCTGCACGAGACATCTTCCCGTACTGAATATTTCAGACAAGGTAGCGATTGCGGGATTTGTCATTTTGGGCGATGTGGAAATTGTGGAAAACACGGCCCGCGATTTGGCGGCGAAAGTGCCGAAAGATTGCGAATACGTCATGACGGCGGAGACGAAAGGGATTCCTCTTGCTGCCGAACTGGCAAGAAATCTGGGGCAGAAGACGTACCTGGTGGCGAGAAAGTCGGTCAAGGCGTATATGGATGATCCTATCTGTGTAGAAGACGAGTCTATTACTACGATGGGAAAACAGAAGCTGTACCTGTCTGCCTCTGATGTGGCGCTGATCCGCGGGAAGAAAGTCCTTCTTGTGGACGATGTCATCAGTACCGGCGGATCTATGAAAGCCTTGAAAGAACTGGCGGAAAAAGCGGGCGCCCAAGTCTGCTGCCAGGCTGCCATTCTTGCCGAAGGCGATGCAGCGAAGCGTGACGATATCGTATTTCTTGAAGAACTGCCTCTTCTGGAGGCTGAATAAAAACGAAAGCCGTATACACGAAATGGGTATGACGGCTTTTTTGATGGAGGGAATCTTCCTTCCTTTTTACGGGAAATACTGTAAAGGAAAGAGCTTTTTATGGTATAATATGGCGAATAATTTGGAATTTGCCACATAGATTTTGAATCAATTCCGACAGGAGGAATGGAATGAAACACCAGGAGACTGTTATCATCATCGACTTCGGCGGGCAGTATGCGCAGCTGATTGCCAGAAGAGTGCGCGAATGCGGCGTATATTGTGAAATTCTGCCGTACAATAAGCCGGCGGAAGAAATTCTTTCCCACAACCCGAAAGGCATTATCTTTTCCGGAGGCCCTGCCAGTGTAAATATGGAAAATGCCCCGCAGCTGGATGAAGGCGTATTCAAGGCAGGCGTACCGATTCTGGGAATCTGCTACGGTATGCAGCTTATGGCAAAAGACCTTGGCGGCACGGTTGCCAGTCCGGAAAAACATGAATACGGCCATACGGAATTTTCCAGAAACGGAAGCTGTCCGCTTTTTGAAAACATTTCAGAAAAGACTGCTGTATGGATGAGCCACGGCGATGCGGTCACCGATATGCCTGCCGGTTTTGGCCTGATCGGACATACGGAACTGACACCCACCGCGGCGATGGCTGATGAAGCAAGGCGTTTCTATGCCGTCCAGTTCCATCCGGAAGTCGTCCATACCACTGAAGGTACACAGATGCTGAAGAATTTCCTTTTCCGTATCTGCGAATGTGAAGGCGGCTGGTCTATGGAAAATTATATCGACATCGCTGTTGCCAATATCCGGCAGCAGGTGGGCGATCATAATGTCCTCTGCGCTCTTTCCGGCGGTGTGGACTCTTCTGTTGCCGCTGTCCTTGTCCATAAAGCGGTTGGGGACAAACTGACCTGCGTATTTGTAGATCACGGATTCCTCCGGCAGGGTGAAGCGGAACAGGTAGTAGATACATTTACGAACAAATTCAAGATCAAACTGATTCATAAAGATGCGTCTCAGCATTTCCTTTCTCTTCTGAAAGGTGTGACAGAACCGGAAAAGAAACGCAAGACCATCGGCGCTGAATTTATTCATACTTTCCAGGAAGAAGCCAACAAGTTGGAAGATGTGAAATTCCTTGTCCAGGGCACGCTTTATCCCGATGTGGTGGAAAGCGGCACCGCTACGGCGGCGACCATCAAATCCCACCACAATGTAGGCGGTCTTCCGAAAGATATGAAATTTGAACTTATCGAACCGCTCCGCGAGCTTTTCAAAGACGAAGTCCGCCAGCTGGGACGTGAACTGGGACTCCCCGAAGACGTTATCAACCGCCAGCCTTTCCCTGGTCCGGGACTGGCAATCCGTATCATCGGTGAAATTACCCCGGAAAGATTGGATATCCTCCGTAAAGCGGATGCCATCGTCAGAGAAGTCATTAAAGAAAGAGGACTCTATAACGAAATCTGGCAGTCCTTTGCCATACTTCCCGCCGCAATCCGCAGCGTAGGCGTCATGGGTGATGAAAGAACGTACGATTACACTGTAGGTATCAGAGCCGTTACAAGCTCAGACGGTATGACCGCCGACTACTTCCGATTCCCCTGGGAAGTCCTTGACGAAATGAGCAGAAGAATCTGCAATGAAGTCAAAGGCGTCAACAGAGTGGTCTACGATATCACATCCAAACCGCCGAGCACGATTGAGTGGGAATAAATTGCTTTAAATAGTACTGGGAAGTTGTTAAACTTATTTTTGAATGTTTTGATGTTGAGAAATATAAAGGCTTTAAGTGGAGTGATTTACATAACCAAGAAAGTGATGCTTATGTTCCGTTATTGAATGATTTTAAAGGTGAATTAGAAGGACAAAGCAGTTTATCTGGAAGAGATATGCCAAGACTTATGATGGAATATTTACTTGATGAATTTGATTTTTATAAAGTTATTGGAATAGATAGTAAAAGAAATAACTCAAATTTAAAGTTATAACTTAAGAGGCACTTTAAACAAGCAAGGAAATAGCCGTAAAAGAAGTATTGAATTACCAATATCAACGTTTCCAACACAAATTGTAAGTTTAGATTATAAACAAGGCAGCAAAAATACATTGGAATCATATCTTGATGGTGGTTGGCAATTTAGTTTCAGAATTCATAATGCTTTGACTAATGTTGAATCAAGTTTAAAGTTTGATATACAAATTATAGGTATGCCTACAACTATTATATCAATAGATTGTAGATGGAAGTAGGGGCTTATTATGAAAGATATTATTGAAGAATTAAATAAATACCCGGAGGGATATTGGGATTTTAAAGGGAAAGTTAAAACGGGGATACATAATATAGGAAGGTATCCTGCTACAATGGTTCCGGATATGCAATATGAGTTATTAAATATAATTGTAAAACAAATTAAAGATAATAACATTAAATTATTAGACCCATTTTGTGGTTCAGGAACCACTTTAGTAATTGCACAAGATTTAGGGATTGATTCAATAGGCATAGATATCAATCCTTATGCAACTTTATTATCATATGTAAAAACGAATGTATATGATCGTGATAAGATGTTATCCGCAATTGATAAAATAGAAAATAAGTTAAATCAAGAGCAAAACTTTAAAGAGCATTACTTTTATAACATAGAAAAGTGGTTTAGAAAAGACATAATTCAGTCATTGAGTAAAATTAGACTATGTATAATTGCTGAGGAAGATGTAAGTGTTAGAAAGTTTTTTTGGATTTGTTTATCGGAAACAATATTTAAATTTAGTAATGACAGAACAAGTACTTTTAAGTTGCATATTTTACCTGAAGAAAAAATAAAACTCATACAGGATGATTGTATTGAGTTTTTTATTGGTAAAGTTAAAGAAAATGCTAGTTTATTAAACTATGAAGAAAAAAATAAAGTGAAAGTTATTTATGGTGATTGTTGTCAAGTTATGCAACATAAACTAAAGGAGAAATTCAAAATTATCTGTACTTCTCCTCCATATGGCGATAATTCTACCACAGTTACATATGGTCAAGCCTCCATCTTATACCTTAAATGGATTGATAATAGAGATTTGTCATGTGAACCATGTATCTTAGAAAAATATTCTACAATAGATAAAATTAGCATTGGTGGTGAAAAAAGAAAAATTTGTTATACAAACAACATAGAGTCATTTAATGAATATTTAAATGAAATATCTGTAGATAAGAAGGGGAAAGTAATTAATTTTTTTGAAGACTATTATATTGTATTGAAATCGATGGAAAGTTGTTTATCTAAAGATGGATATTTAATAATGACTGTAGGAAACCGAAGTATAGATGCAATTATGCAACCGTTAGATAACATAACGATAGAAATAGCGGATAAATTGGGGTTACAAGTGGTTTCTAAATTTAATAGAAATATACTATATAAAAAAACACCATTTACACTTTCTCCAGCAAAAAATGAAAAAGTCGTAAAATCCATATCCGAAGAAACGATTCTAATATTCACAAAGTAGGAGGTAATAATGAGTGAAATAGTTAAGTCATTAAAAGTAGATGCAAGATTGATCTCTCAGCTTGGTGAGGCTTTGATTGATAGCAATAAAATGGCATTGATGGAGTTGATAAAAAATTCTTCAGATGCAGATGCGACTATTTGTAAAATTAATATTGATACATTTTTTGAAAATGAAAAAGGAAAAGGGAAAATAATAATAGAAGATAATGGAAATGGAATGAATGATTATATAATAGAAAATGCATTTCTTAAAATAGCTTCAGCATTTAAAAATAATCATCAAAAAATTTCTCCTAAATTTAGAAGAATAGCACAAGGGAACAAAGGAATTGGACGATTATCGCTAAATAAACTAGGTAAATATGTGAAAGTTACAACTAAGTTGGATACAGATTTTTTATTAGAAAATCATAGATCATTGAACCTAAATGAAAGTTATGGTAATAACATCATAGATGACATCCTTAATGATAATCGTAATAAATATTACAGTTTTGAAATAAATTGGGAAGATTTTAATTCTGAAAATGTATCAATAGATGATGTGAGTATTACTATTAAACATGAGGATTGTAATGATGGTATTAAGTTTAATGGTGAAAATCATGGAACTAAAATAGAAATTTTCGGTATAAAAGATATTGAGTATTGGAATGATAGCAATGTTATGGAATTAATAAAAGATGAGATTAATCAGCTATTTAATCCATTTATTGAAAAAGAGTCTAGTTTTTTAGTGAAAGTTAAGGTGGGTAGTCAACCTATTTTTACTAATGATATTTTAAATGAAGAGAGAATAAGGAAAACCTCATTCTCATACGCAATGTTTGAATTTTCCTCAGAGCAAAAAAAAATAAATGTAAAGTTAAAGAGAAATAAGCACTATGTAAAAAAAGAAATTGATAGATTAGTCAAAACAATGGATAATTTTAATTTTACTGTTAATGAGAAGATTGATTATGACAAACAGTATAAATTATATAGTGATGCTTCTGCGAAAATTGATTTGTGCAACTTTCAGAAACTTAAAGATACAATAGCTAATTATCAGTGTGATACTTCTGGATTCAATTTGTATGATGAAGATAAGATATTTTTGCCGGGAGATTTTAAAGGTGAAATTTTTGCATATGATTTCAGTGCGAGTAAGGATACAGCTGAAATAAAAAAATATATTGAAAATTATTTGGGTGTAAAAGTTTATCGAAATAACTTTAGAATACTTCCTTATGGAAGCATTGATAATGACTGGCTAGATATGTCTGGATATAATACTAGAGTTAAATCTATCATATACAAAAAACATACAACAATGGGATATGTGAAAGTCGATGGATTGGAGAATCTTGACAAGATAAAAGAAATGACAAATAGACAAGGAATTCAATTGGATAATTATGGTGAAAATTTTATTTTATTGATGAAAAATGTGATATATAGAATCATCGCTAAGATGGAGAAAGATTTTAATGATAGTCTTAGCTATCCGCAAGAAAAGATTCTAAGAGAAAAGCAATCAGGAGAAATAGTAGAAATTTCAGGGATTATATTTAAAAAGAGCTACGATCCTCAAAATGAATCCAAGAACAAGATAGCTGAAATAAAAAAAGATCTTGAAGAAGATAGTTTTGAAAATAAAAAATTGTTGGCGAAAATTGATAGTTTAAATAAAAGTATAGACGACGTAAATGAATATAACTTAAAAAAAGAGAATTTAATTAATAAAGAATATAAATATATAAATGAGCTAAATCCTATTATTGGTAGTGCGATAATAGCACAGTCACTGGCACATGAAATAAAAAGACTATCTAATCAAATAGAAATATCTACTAAAACTATCAGACCATTATGTGATAAAGCTGTTTATGATGAATTGGATTTAATATCTATAAACTGTTATTATCTTTCAAGATATGCATCAGTATTAGATGTTAATTCTAGGTCTAAGCGTAGAAAGTATGAAACATTTTCAATAAAAGAATATTTAAACTCACTATTGCTAGATAGTCCAATTTTTTATTACAAAGGTAATAATTATAAATATAAAATTATTGGTGAAGATTTTCAAATAAGAGGAATAAAGTCTAATATTAAAATAATAGTGGAAAATATGATATTAAATTCACTGTATTGGTTGGAATATTTTAATATTGATAATCCAGTCATTAATTTTGAATTGGTTCTTAATGCAAGAAAGATGATAATATACGATAATGGCAGAGGTATTGACAAAAATATATCTGATAGGTTATTCGAACCCTTTATCTCCAATAAACCTGAAAATGAAGGGCGTGGTATGGGATTATATATTGTTTCAGAGTTATTGAAAGATTTTGGGGCAATTATCTCGTTGGAGGATGCGCTTAATGATTATGGAAACAAGTACAAATTTGTTATTGAGTTTTTGGAGGATTGATGGAATGACTAATTTCTTTAATAAAAATGATTTAATAATCGTTATAGATGATGATATATGTCCTAATGATAAAGAGAAAGTTAAATTTACGGATTTACCAGAGAATATTATTAAATTAGTTGCAGATAAGTTAGAGTTAGTTGAAGATGAATATAAAGAATTTTCACTCAGCGTTATTGATGAAAAGTTTGAATCTTTAGGGAAAAAACTAGATGATTTTATAAAATATAATATTCCAAAAGAATTTGAAGAAGCTAATTTGATTAAATATCATCCATTTGATATATCTAAAGGCACTATAGCTGACAGAGTAAAAGAATCAGGAGCAAAGAGAAATTTTATAATATTGGATAAGTTTTTAGAAAAAAATGAAAAAATGGGTTTATTAAAACAATGTTTGTCAGAATTAAGTGAGATTATTTCTGAATTTTACATAGGAATTGTTTTTTATTCATCCCATCCTAATTCAATAAAATCCTTGGAAGAAGCAAAGACTTTTTTAAATAGTATTGGGTTAACAAAAGAGCAAATTGAAAAACTATCAATGTATGTTAATTTTGTGGATAAAAGTTCAACAAATAAACTAATGTGCTTTGAAACAGCATTTAGAAAATCACAGAATTATAATTTGATATCTTTGTATTCCGAAAGTTATTCTCAAACGATTCAGGAATTAAAAGAAAAAATATGGGATATCAATAATAATGAGGCTTTGATTCATTATGATTATTTAATGGAAGGAATGCAATTGGATGATATTTTTTATGAAATATATCAAAGTAGATTTAACAAAATATACAATGAAAAGTGTTTTGCAAAGTATGAAGAATATATTAATCCTGTAAGAAAAGCAATACAAATATATGAATCAGATAAAAGTTTTGACAGAGAAGAAATTAGAAAAAGAATTTTTATTTCAAGAAGTGTAAAGGAACTAAATAATTTGTTAAAACAAGAAACTTATTTGTATAAATGCAAAAAAAGTGATGATATTAGGTTTGGAGATATACTTAAACTGAAGAATTCTTACTATATGGTTGTTACACAAGATTGTGATTTATCTATAAGACTAGGAGAAAAGAGGAAAAATGACTGTATTAATTTGATAAAAGTTAAATATTTAGATAATAACCTAAAAAATATTCAGATTACTAGTAAACTAGAAGGTATATATAAGAATACTTATGCGAAACAGGGGAATGATTCTTATATTTCGAATATTAAAGAAATCATATTTGATAATATAGAACCATTTGACAAATTGAATATTGATAAAACTAAAATAGAAAACATTCTTAATACCGATAGAGTAGATCAAGAAGATTTACCATTGTTAAATAAAAGTATTGAATTAAGTTCAGATAATAAATTTTACTTGATAGAAGATATCTTCATATATTGCATACTTTTAAATTGTCAGGATAGCGATAGGATAGAAATTACAAAAGAAAGCATTGAAAAATCAAAAGAAATAAGAGTAGCTACAAAAAATTATATTAAAGAAAGATTTGATAAACTTATAAGAAAATACTCTAAATTACAATATGAGTCTTTAAAAGAAATCTCAGATAAAAAACTCATCTCAGATTTAATACCAATAGAGTTTAGTTTTGATGAAGAAAACAAACTCATTGGTTTATTTGTTGACAAAGATAAAATTCTTAGGGTAGGACATCTTGACTATATAAAGGCATATGATATATTTAAAGAATTTATGAGTAAGTACTCACGTTTTTCTTATAATAGCCCGCCATTAATATAATGACCCAAATTTATCCGTGCTTGCAATATGATTGCAAAAAATCAGATAAGCAGAAATAAAATGGATAATAAGGCTAAATCCGATAATAAAAGCGTTGATTATATGCCATTTATATAAAATCATATCAATGGACATATCGAGTGGGAATAAGAGTGTTTTCCTTTGAAAGTTTTTCCGTATTTTAATAAAAGAATAGATAAACTAATGAAACCGTAGCGAGAAGTTACGGTTTTTGTTTGTCTAAGAAAGGAAATTACCTTGATAGATATTTTGTTTTGGAGATATTTTATAGAGAATGCTATAATAATTATAAAATAACTTCATAAACTTATAAATGAGAGGTGAATATATGAAAGTCAGTTATAATGGATTGTGGAAGATTCTGATAGATAAGAATATGAATAAAAAAGAGTTGGCACAAGCTTGCAAATTATCTCCTGCAACCGTATCTAAAATGGGAAGAGGAGAGTTTGTAAGTATGGATGTTTTGTATCGTATAGGTATGAAACTCAATGTAGATTTTGGAGATATGGTTTCGATTATAGAGAAAGAGAAATAAATGAATTTTGAGATGACAAAATAAAACCTCAAATTAAAAGAACAAGCTTGAGGTCACAAATTGTGACTGGTTCAAGGAAAAAGATGGAGGTATTTATGACAGAAGATAAAAATCTTGTCATTGTTGATAATAGAGAAATACAGAATATGATTTATGCCATTAGAGGCAAACAGGTAATGGTAGATAGTGATTTGGCTACTTTATATCAGGTTACAACCAAAAGATTAAATGAACAAGTCAGAAGAAATAAAAATAGATTTCCTTCTGAATTTATGTTTCGCTTAACCGCAGAAGAATACGAGTACTTGAGGTCGCATTTTGCGACCTCAAGTGAAGACAATGTTCATGGTGACGGAAGCATTAGTTAAATGTGGTGCAAGAGAGGAATTGGGATTTAAGGGAATACTCTCTTCCATTCTTAAAAAATTAAGTGGGAGAA
>ERZ773263.839-NODE-839-length-19946-cov-4.366900_pt1 | contig 19946 bp, 15 predicted proteins | sample MGYA00511076_ERZ773263 | MGnify/ENA primary metagenome ERZ773263 (study PRJEB29015, sample SAMEA2738155) | human oral metagenome | biome: human oral; feature: human-associated habitat; material: saliva | place: China | collected 2195 ... | reverse complement strand
GAGACAGCATCCTCGGCTCCCTCCTCGGTGCGGCAGCCGTGAAAGCCCTCTTAGATGGGCAGATTGCTTCCCTTATCGGAATGAATAAGGGAGAAATCCGTATTCTGCCGTACAGCGAGGCAGCAAAAGAAAAAAAGATATTCAAAAAAGGACTCTATACCCTGGCAAGCATACTGGGCGCCGCGCAAGAAGAGGGGGATATAGCGGAAAGCGGACTGTAGGTTGGTGAAATAAATTAATTCTGAGAGTACTTGCGGAGAATACAGCATGAGTCGGACGGGCAGATTTTACTAAAGTGATAACGGTTATTTTTATTTGCCTGTTAATTTATGAAAATATTTTGTTGTTTAATAAAAGTTCAGTCATCGGAACGCATACCTTGTGGATATTTGGAGTGTGCTGTTTGGATCGGGTTACCTATTTCTGGTGGCGTACATTCTTGAATATGAGAACCGTATCAAAAGGAGCGCGTTAGTGCTTATCGTGTTTTTACTCATTTGTTTCTGTAAATGTCAGGTAAAAGTGCAGGCATTCCGAAAGAAACCCCTGATAGGCCAAAGGATTTTCAATATCAAGTCATATAAGGAGATTATTTGGTTATGCTGGAAAAACTTTACACTATTAAATTGCCGCTTGATGATAGAAGAAAAAAATTATATATACAGGGAAATTTTATACAATGTGAGGAACATATTAATGTAGAGAAGGGCAAAATTGTTGATTTAGGAACTTATTTTAATGCTTTTTCTATAAAAAAATGGAAGCAGTATACTTCTTTGGAGAAATTACAGCTTCATCTTTTTTTACATGGGGAATTCTATATTGAAGTTTATGGGATATATAGAGATAAAGAAAAAATACTGATCAAAGATTGTTGCAAAGGAAACTATATCGCTGATATTGGACTGCAGGGAACAGATATGCAGTTAGTCGGTGTCAGATTAAAAGCGTTGTCGGAGGAAGCTCTGTGTTCCGGAGGGGAGTATAGAGGAAGATTTGCTGACGAACGTGATATAAAGATAGGGATTACAATTTGTACGTTTAAACGAGAAAAATATCTTTTTCGTAATCTGAAACTGCTTGAAAATCTAGTGATAAGTAATCCCGATTTCAATATCCTTGTTATAGATAATGGACGAACCATAGAACAGAAAAACACGGATTGGCTCAGAATTATCCATAATCCGAATTTTGGCGGAAGCGGCGGATTTGCACGAGGATTAATTGAACAGGTTAACCAGGGAGAAAATAATTATGTCTTGCTGATGGATGACGATATATTGATTGAAACTTCAGCACTGGAAAGATTATATTCTTTGTGCAGGCACATGCGGGAGATGTACAGGGGTGACATGATTTCCGGTGCCATGCTTTCTATGGACCGTCCATGTATCCAATTTGAAAATACGGCATATTGGGGACGGATTCGTATGCATGCATCAGGTCGAGGGTTTGATTTGACGAATCAAAAAACTCTTTGGGAAAATGAAAATTTGCCGCAGAAAAGGAATAGATATGGTGCATGGTGGTTCTGTTGTATTCCTTTGGAGACTGTGAAGAAAAACGGATATCCTTTACCGGTATTTATTAAAGGAGATGATATAGAATACGGACTTCGGAGTCGGTGCAATTTTATAACAATGAACGGGATCGGTGTGTGGCATGAAACTTTTATAAAAAAACAGAACGTTGTCATGGAATTTTTTAATGACCGAAATATGCTTATCATTAACCATTATGCTGAGGGCTGTAATCGGTGGACATTTCTGTTTGCTGTATTTGGCCGGTTCGGTCGTCGTATATTGCGCGGAAATACAGAAGGAATAAGAAGATTGGAACTGGCTATCAGAGATCATGGCAGTGGCCTTGAAGGAATCACGGCGGTTCCTTCTGATGAAAAATTTAGACAGGTACAAAATTACCATGGACGGAAAAACATTTTGTTATCTCTTGGAATAACATTTCTGAAAGGTATGCATCAATTTCTTTTTTACGGTACAATAGATAAAACATACAAAGAATTCAGAGAAAAGAAATTAAGAGATCAAGCGTTTTGGCGCAAATTTTTAGGAATAGAGTGAAGTGTGAGAGCATATGAAAAATATATCAGAAATGGTATATAAAATTTCAACATACCATTTTGTGTTCAGTGAATTGATAAAACGGGATTTTAAAAAGAAATATAAAAGAAGCGTGTTGGGCATATTTTGGAGTATGCTTGCGCCTTTGTTTTCTCTTTTAGTGATGAATTTTATATTCAGCAGTTTTTTTGGAAGAACCGGAGAGCATTATATTATTTATTTATTTTCCGGAATTGTGGTTATGACGTATTTTTCTCAATCGACAAATACCGGAATGGGAGCGCTTGTGGGAAATGCTTCTATCTTTTCAAAAGTCAATGTGCCTAAATATTTATTCGTGTTTTCCAGTGTGGCATCCGCTTCCATAAATTTTAGTTTAACTTTGATTTTATTTTTTGTATTTGTCTTTTTAGATGGATTATCTTTCCACTTTAAATTCTTTTTCCTAATATTTCCAATCATTTGTCTGATGCTGCTGTCGTTGGGGGTGGCAATGATTTTGTCGGCAATGAATGTGTTTTTTAAGGATATCGTTTATCTTTACGGGGTATTTATGACAGCGCTGACGTATGCGACGCCTATTTTTTATCCGACGAGTATTTTAGGGGACAGGCAATATTTGTTCATGTTTAATCCTCTTTTTTTGGTCATTAACTACATTCGGGAAATCGTTATTTATAACCGTATTCCCGATTTTGCCTATCATGCGGTTACTTTGTCATACTGCATGGTCTTTTTGCTGGTGGGTTTTGCCGTTTATAAAAAATATAATTATCGTTTCTTGTATTACGCATGATTGAGAGAAATGTATGAACAGTATTGAAGTAAAGAATGTCTCCGTGAAATATATTATCGGAGATTTTAAAGATATAGGAATTAAAGAATATCTGATAAAAAAATTTAAGGGAGAAATGATTATCAAAGAAAAATGGGCATTGAAAAACATTTCCTTTGCTGTCGAAAAAGGAGATCTCCTCGGTATTATCGGTTCCAATGGATCTGGTAAATCTACCATTTTAAAAGTATTGGCGGGCATTATGCCGCCCACCAAAGGCAGGGTTTCCGTGAACGGTAAAATCGCGCCGCTGCTTGAACTGGGTGCCGGATTTGATACAGATTTGACTGTCAGAGAAAATATATTTCTTCGCGGGGCTATGCTGGGGTATACCAAGAAATTTATTACGGATAAATATCCTGAAATTATTGAATTTTCAGAGTTGAAGGACTATGAGGATGTTGCGTTTCGCCGTCTCAGTTCCGGAATGAAATCGAAGCTGGCGTTTTCCTTGGCATCCATGGTACATCCCGACATACTTGTTCTCGATGAAGTTCTTTCCGTGGGGGATATTGCATTTCAGAAAAAAAGTTCTCAAAAAATGAAAGAATTGATTTATAGTGGAATTACTACGATTTTAGTGTCTCATTCCATGAGTCAGATTCGCAGTATTTGCAATAAAGTTCTATGGATAGAGCAGGGAGAAATGATGGGAATTGGAAACACAAAAGAAATATGTGATAAATATGAAAGATATATGTCATACAAATAAAACTGCAACATCTTGTACATTGAAATAGTAGTTAAAAGGAAGGGTGCACATGGAGTCAAAAGTTTTGACTGTATCTATTGCCGGTTATAATGTGGAGTCTACTTTAGAAGAAGCGCTTGATCCATTTTTTAAATGTAAAACTTTGGATAAAATAGAAGTTTTAATCGTTAATGATGGCTCTACCGACAGAACAGAAGAGATTGCAGAAAAATATGTACGACAAAGTTCCGGTTCCATTCGTCTAATTAATAAAGAAAATGGGGGATGGGGTTCTACCTTAAATGCAGCCGTCCAAGCAGGGCACGGGAAATATTTTAAACAACTTGATGGCGATGATTTTTACTCTTATGAGAACTTAGATGATTTCGTCTTATTTTTAGAACAAAATGATTCGGACATAGTTTATAGTCCCTTTGTAACATTTGATGATAAAACAGGGGCTGTACTTCGTGTGGTGGGGGGGTACGACGGTTTAGTGCCCTATAGAGAAACGATCCGGATTTCTGAAATGGAAGATTTTTGTCCGGCTATGCATACATTGTGCGTAAAATTAGATATATTACAGAAAAATAATATGCGGATTCTGGAGAATTGCTTTTATACAGATGTGGAGTTTGTATTGAAAAGTTGTCATTATGCAAAAACGATTGCTTTTTATGAATTTCCCGTTTATTATTATCGATTGGCCCGCGCCGGGCAAAGTATGAGCATACAGGGGGTGAGGAAGCACTATAAGGATCATATGAAAATGCTGCTTTCCCTGCTGGCATATGAAAAGGAATTTATAAATACAGATACAGTTAAAAAAATTTTCCATAGGCGTTTGAGCAGCGCTTGCGGGATGCAGTATATTTTTTTCTTGGCGTTGGAAGGAACTGATGAGCAAAGGCGGGAAATGAAAGAATTCGACCAAATACTAAAAGAACAATATCCTTCTTATTATGAAGGAAATCAAAATCATGCGGTGAGTGCATTACGCAAAATGAATTTTCATGGTTATAAGGGGATCGGTAAATTGCAGACAATGCGAGATAAAAAGAAAAAAATTAATATTTTTGAGGGAAATTAGAATGAATGATCTGATTAGTGTTATTATTCCATTTTACAAATCACCGCTGACAAAATTGAGACTATGTATAGAAAGTTTTATCAGGCAGTCCTATAAGAATTTTGAACTTCTTATTATTGATGATGGTAACCCGGAAAATATTGATTATCTGAAAGAGGAATATGAAAAGCGTGATGCAAGAATCCGATTTATACGACAGAAAAATGGTGGTGTCAGCGCAGCCAGGAATCATGGCATTGACATCGCCAGGGGTGAGTATATTGTTTTTTGTGATAGCGATGATTATGTAGAATCCAATTATCTGCAATCCCTTTTGGATCATGTGCAGGGATATGAACTGGCGGTATGCGGCATAGCAGAACAATGGTTTCCGATAGAGAATATTAAGGTGGATATGCGTATTTTTTCCTCGTTTCCTTCTCGGTTCAATTGGATACAATACGTTAATTTCAGTGTCAATAAGATTTATTGTGCCGATATATTAAATACTTATCACATTCGTTTTGATACAGAAATCAGGCTTGGTGAAGATGCGCTGTTTCTGATGGATTATATTAAGCATTGTAAAAGAATACACTGCTTTTCCAGTCCTTTGTACCACTATGTTCCCAATAATAGTTCTGCCGTACATCAATATGATTCCAAGTATTGGGAGTATGAATATCAGGTGATAGATAAGCAATATAAGTTTTTTAATACATATCCTCTTTCAGAAAAGGAAACCATGTTTATGAGATATTGGCTGTATATTAAGCTGAAAGGCGTTATGTATTACTATATGAATCATACAGATGATCATTCTACGGCAAAAAAATATATAGAAAAAGTGATAGCATGTCCTTATTTTCCTGAAATATTTATCGCATATATAAAGAATAGATTTTTTAATAAAAAAGATAGAGTGATTCTTTGTCTATGGAGGATTTTCGGTAAGAATGGCATATTTTTGACAAAATATCTATCTATTTTAAAAAATTGTTTGAAATAAAAGAAATGGGGTAAATATCAACTTATTAAAATAGTTCAAGTTGTTTATATGAATTGGTGGAGATTTAAATGGCAACAGTTTCTGTTATTATTCCGGTGTTTAATGCAGAAAAGTATATATCTACATGTATAGAAAGTCTGATTTCCCAAAGTTATTCAGACTTTGAAATTATTTGTGTGGATGATGGTTCAACGGATAATTCTCCACGTATATTACAGCAATATATGTTTATAGATCCACGTATCAAAATAATTGAGCAAAAAAATCAATTTGCCGGGAATGCAAGGAATACGGGGATGGAAGTGGCATCAGGAAAATACTGCATGTTCCTTGATATCGATGATTTCTTTGAAAAGAACATGATAGAACTGCAAGTCCGGCAAATTGAGAGAGATCATGCGGATATCTGTATCTGTGATGCTGATATATATGATGATCAGACAGGTACTTTTAGAAAATCTGAATGGCTGCTTGCGAAATCATATATTCCTCATGTTCCATTTAACAGAGAAGAGATAAAAGATCATATATTTTTTATCAAGACCCCTGCCGCTTGGAATATGATCATATCTGCCGCATTTATTAAGAAATACGCTCTGAGATTTCAGGAAACGAAGAATACTAATGATTTGTATTTTACCTATGCACAGAAAATTACTGTTGTCGATATGGTGCTGGTGCATTATCGTATGGGAACCGGTAGTAATCTTCAATCAGGTAATGATGAGTCTCCGTTAGATTTCTGCAGAGCATTTTTAAAACTGAAGAAATTACTTATCAAGAAAGGTGTATTTGATGAAGTTAAACGCGGGTATATTAGTTTATATTTAACAAATTTTGAATATCATATGTTTACCTTACAATCAGTTCAGAGTTTTAAGGTTTTGTATGATTATTTTAAAGAAAATGGAAGACAGGAACTTGAGTTGGATTGTCATGATGTGGAATGCTTTTGTAATAAAGAACGATTTAAATTATTATGTGATGTAGTGGATTCTGACAGCATGTCCGGATATTTATATTCTCAACTGAAAAGAGAGAAAAATAAATTGGAAAATGAAAGAGAGAAAAATGAATCTGTTTTAATCCGCATGAAATTGGACAATGAAAACGTTCTTAAAGAAAAGCAGGAACAGATTAGGCAACTAAAGAATGAGATAGATAATTTATGTTGCGACCTGTATGCTGTTAACCGTTCGATTTCTTTTAGAATAGGGCGGATAATTACTTATATCCCACGGAAGATACGAGATTTATTAAATTGAATTTTTGGCAAGTACTGCTGAAATGGGATGTTAACTAAAATCTACTGTGATATTTTTAGTGGAAATTCTTTTTGAGCTATATGGATTATTCAGTGCTTTTATATGAAAGATTGTATTATTATCGTGTTTGATGTGTTAACGTTTGTTATATGTGAATGATTACGTGGAAGAAAAGGGGGCGGAATTAAATGGGTGCAAAAGTGTCAGTTATTATTCCTGTTTATAATGCAGAGAAATATTTAGAAGAGTGTTTAGATAGTGTTCTTGGGCAAACATTAAAAGAGATAGAAGTTATCTGTTTAGATGATGGCTCTACTGATAATTCTTTGAAGATATTACAAGAGTATGAGAAAAGAGACGAGAGATTAATTGTGCTTTCTCATGCTAATCAGGGGGCGGGTTATGAAAGGAACAAAGGGATACGAATTGCGAGTGGAGAATACATTGCGTTTGTGGATTCTGATGATTTTTATCCTAATCAAAATGTTTTGAATTTATTGTATTCAAAAGCTGTTACGCATAAGGTTTCTATTTGTGGAGGAAGTCTATTGTTTTTTATTCAAGGAAACATCTTGCCAGCTATATCAAATGAGAATATCAAATATTATTTTGAAAAAGAAGGAATAATTAAATATAAGGATTTTCAGCAGGACTACTATTACCAAAGATTTATTTATAAAAGGGATTTTCTGATAGAACAGAATATTTCATTTCCTCTATATTTGCGACACCAGGATCCACCTTTTTTTATCAGGGCAATGGTAATGGCTGAGGAGTTTTACGCAGTAGTACAAGATGTTTATGCTTATAGAGCAGGTGATACACAGATTAATTGGACATCTCGGAAAATGATAGATATGTTTTCTGGGATTATAGATGATTTATCCTTGAGCAGTAAATATAAGTTGGAGCAATTACATTTTAGGGTTGCCAATAGAATAAATCGGATTTTTGGCTATACAATTAGGAAGTCACCGATATATAAAGAATCGCAGACATTAATTTTAATGGCACGGCTTTATCAAGCGATTGATAAGGATTTAATTAAACCGAAAGTTGTGGATCTTTCATTTTTGCACGAATATTTTAATGGGTTCGGATTGGAAGCTGATTCTATAAAAATAGGTGAAAAAATGAATAAAAGTGTCGGTTCCGTTAAGGTTTCCATTATTATTCCCGTCTATAATGTGGAAGATTATTTACAGGAATGTTTGGACAGTATTTGCGGTCAGACTTTGAGAGATATAGAGATTATATGTATTAATGATGGTTCAACAGATGATAGTTTGCGTATACTGGAAGAGTTCGCGGCAGAAGATAAAAGGATAATAATTGTAAGTCAGCGGAATAAAGGCCTTTCCGGGGCAAGAAATACAGGTGTATTATTTGCTACTGGGGAATACATTTATTTCATTGATAGTGATGATTATATTGATAAAACAGCATTGGAATATCTATATGAAGAGGCAAAGAAAGATGCTCTTGATATTTTATATTTTGATGGAAGAAGTTTTTCTGAGTCCCAAAGTTTAAAAACAAAATATCTCGGAGAAGATTGTTGTTATCGGGAGAAAGAATATTCAGATATTTATACAGGCGCAGATTTATATGTTGCAATGAGACGAGATGGTGTATTTAGACCGATGGTTTGGTTGCAGTTTATATCCAAAGCGTTTTATGAAAACAAACATTTAGCATTTCGCGAAGGCATTATGTATGAAGATGTTTTATTCAGTTATATTTCTGTTTTAAAGGCACAACGTGTAAGTCATAGACGTAAAGCATTCTATCATTATCGTCGAAGAGAAGGCGCAATTACCAGCGCGTACAGTTTTAAGCATGTGTATGGGAAGCTTGTTTGCCTGATAGAGATATCAAGTTTCATGAAGTCGCAGGTATTTGATATAAATGTTCTACAATTAATGGGAAGCTATCTGCAGTGGCTTCAAGGTGATATGAAAGCACAGTATGGACATTTAAGTGAAGAAGAAAAAAATGAAGTTACCACTTTGTTACCTGAAGAGAGAGTAGCGATGCATTATTATTTAGGGGAAATTAAAGATTTCTTTCGGATTTTTGAAGGGGGGGATGAAATACATCAGCCAAGGGTAATAGTGTCTATGACTTCTTATCCGGGACGTATAAAAACAGTTCATCTTGCCTTGCAAAGTATTTTAGACCAAACGCAAAAAGCGGATAAAGTGATTTTATACTTATCAGAAGGACAGTTTTTACATAAAGAAGATGATTTACCTAAAGAATTGATTGATTGTGTAGGAAAAGGGGTAGAAATTAAATGGTGTAAAAATGATTTGAAATCACACAAGAAATATTTTTATTCTATGCAGGAATATCCGAATGATATTATTATAACTGTTGATGACGATTTACTCTATAAAAAAGACATGGTAGAAATGTTGATGGATTCTTATAAGAAGCACCCATATGCCGTTTCAGCAATGAGAACACATTTAATAAAATTTGATGAAGATGGAAATATCTTACCTTATAAAGATTGGATAAAAGAGATTCGGACATTTGTAGATACTCCATCTATGCGGCTTTTTGCGACAAGCGGAGCAGGTACGTTATACCCACCGTATTGCATGAGTTTAGAGGTATTCAATATGGAAGCCATAATGAATATGTGTCTGAAGGCAGATGATATTTGGTTAAAAATTATGCAGGTTGCAGCAAATACGCCTGTTATTTTAGTAACGGATTCTAATTATTTAAAATATATTCCTGCCACACAGGAAGTTACGCTATATCAGGTTAATGGGCTTCAAGGGCAAAATGACATTCAGTTGGAAAAAGTAATGGAATCTTATAAAAATATACGATTGCCTAATGGATTATCTATAAAGGAAAGGCTATATGTTGGGACGGAGCTTTTGGAACACAACAGCCAAAATGATGATAAAATGAATAGCGAATGTAACCGGTTGAAAAATGACTTGTCCCGAATACAATATGATTTTCAGTGTATGAGGGAGTCTGTATCTTTCCGAGTTGGGCGGATAATTACCTGGGGTCCAAGGAAAATACGAGGTTTGTTAAGATGTTTTGCAGATCACGGACTTGTTTATACGTGCAGACGAATTATAGAGCATTGTGGAATTGATATGGGAACTGATGATAAAAGGTAATAAAGAAAGCAGGGTTAGTAAAAAGGAAGAAGGCAGATTATGAAAATAGCGGTGGCGGGAACGGGATATGTGGGTTTGAGTTTAAGCGTGCTTTTGGCGCAACATAATGAAGTGAACGCGGTAGATATCATTCCTGAAAAGGTAGATATGATCAATAAACGTATTTCACCTATCGTGGATAAAGAATTAACGGAATATCTGGAAAACCACGAACTCCATCTCGCAGCGACTCTTGATGGGAAAGCGGCTTATAAGGATGCGGATTATGTAATTATCGCTACGCCTACCAATTATGATCCTGTCAAAAACTATTTTGATACATCTTCCGTAGAAGCAGTGATGAAACTTGTCACGGTGGTTAATCCCGACGCCACTTTCGTGATCAAGTCGACGGTACCTGTGGGATATACGGAAAATGCCAGGAAGAAGTTTAATAATTCTCACATCATTTTCAGTCCGGAGTTTCTTCGTGAAGGGAAGGCTCTTTATGATAATCTCTATCCGAGCCGTATCGTAGTAGGCGTGCCTGCTGACGACGAAGACATGAGAAAAAAAGCATTGATATTTGCCGATTTATTACAAGAGGGGGCGGCAAAGAAAGATGTCCCTGCAGTCATTACAGGACTAACAGAAGCGGAAGCGATTAAGCTTTTTGCAAATACGTATCTGGCGCTCCGTGTTTCTTATTTTAACGAACTGGACACTTATGCCGAAACAAAGGGGTTGAATACGAAGGAGATTATCCGAGGAGTCTGCTTGGATCCTCGGATCGGTGATTTTTATAACAATCCGTCTTTTGGTTATGGCGGATATTGTTTGCCGAAGGATACCAAGCAGCTGCTTGCTAACTACAAAGATGTACCGCAGAATTTGATCGCCGCTATTGTAGAGTCAAACCGGACGCGAAAAAACCATATTGCGGAGGAGATTTTATCAAGAAAGCCTAAGACGGTTGGTCTGTTCCGATTGACGATGAAGTCCAATTCAGATAATTTTCGAGCCTCTGCCATACAGGGGGTTATGAAACGGATCAAGGCACAGGGGGTGGAAGTCCTCATTTATGAGCCAACATTGAAGGAGACTGAATTTTTTAACTCTCCGGTAGTCAATGATATTGAGGAATTTAAGAAACGGTGTGACGTTATTGTAGCTAATCGCTGGGGAGCAGTTCTGGACGATGTGAAAGAAAAAGTATATACAAGGGATCTGTTTGATCGGGACTAGTGGGTTTGAAAGGTCAAAATAAATTAGAAATTTATGAAATATCTGCGCAGGAAGCCATTAGCGACATCTTCCTTCTGCTTTGAATATTTGAATTTTAACATAAATGGATTTTCTAACTTAATTTTACTGGTCAAGCTTAATTTACAAATTTTTGATGAAGGGATAAAAAATGATTCAAAAAATAAAAGAAATTTTGAAGTATTTTCTACCGCCACCTGTACGTGCATTTAATCGTGAAGTAAATAGAATTATTGATACGATAAATAGCCAAAACCAAAACATGGAATGGAGACAAAAAGAAATAGATAACAATCTTACCACCTTAGATAATCATGTTAAAGAAATGATGGTGATACTTGAAAAGCAAAATGCACTGTTATTAAATGCTTTCCGTGATTTGAAGGTAATTATTACAGATAATGAAAGTACGGTATGTGATCGGTTTGAAGCCTTGAAAAAAGAGTTCTCCGGATATATGCCGGTGCAAAAAGAAGTAATCCGAAATCAGTCTAACCTTGAAGAAAAATTCAATGAGGAAATAAAACAGAGGAAAACCGGATTTGATAATCTTGACCAAAAAATTGCAGATTTATTTGTAAATATGCAGCAGTATGGAGACACCCAAGAAAAAAAGATATCCACTTTGGAAGAAGAAGTGAAGAGACAAAGGGAAATCATAAAAGTATCGTCAGATAAACTTGCACGCGTATCTGATGGATTGAATGATGGCAATATTAAAAATATAGAGCAGTTAGCTGATATAAGAAATACATCGCTTGTGATGGGGAGAGATATATCAGAGGCAGTCTGGGCAGAAATTTATAACAGTACAATTACAAAAAGTCGGTGGCTGAAAGATAAGGCATTTTCACCGGGGCGCTGGGCTGTAGGATATCCATACTTATATGTTATATATCGTATTCTGAATGAGGTTCAGCCTCAAAATATTCTTGAACTTGGATTGGGGCAGTCGACCAAGATGATTGGACAGTACACTTCTTATTACAAAGGAGTTCATCATCAGGTTGTAGAGCATGACCCGGAATGGATAGATTTTTTTAAAAAGAATTATTCGTTATCGGAAAGGACAAAGCTAATACAGCTTAACAGGGAATTTGTATCTTATAAGGAAGCAGAAAAGGTTCGGGTATTCAAGGATTTTTATCAAACATTTAAAGGGCAGAAATTTGATTTTATTTCCATAGATGCTCCTTTGGGAGGGGATATGAAAGAATACGCACGCATTGATGTCTTGCAGATGATTCCGACATGCCTGGCAGAAGACTTTATTATTATGATAGATGATTGTGAACGTAGTGGCGAAGCACACACAGTAATGGAAATGGAAAGAGTGCTTCAGGAAAATCAGATATTGTATAAGAAAGGAAAGTATTCCGGCAAAAAAGATTGTATCGTTATTGCGTCTAATGCGCTAAAGTTTGTTTGTTCTATGTAAATGGCTACGTATGGCGGCAGAATTAAGCGAGTTCAAAAATATCTGCGAATCGGTATTTTTATAACAGTCTTTTTTCAGTTGTGGCGGATATTGTATACTGAAAGATACAAAGCAGCTTCGGCAGGAATTAATTAAAAAGCCCTTTTTTCAATTCGAGGAAAGGGCTTTTGCGGTGTAATGAAAGTTTGATTTATTGTGTGATATTATAATAATGATATTTCTACAATATATACGGATAAAACTTTTTGGAAATTAGATAAATGCCTGGCAAGAATCAATGGGTATATACTGCAAATTTTCAGAGATATGCTGCGGAAAAAGTGATAAAGAATTTCCTATATCCAAATAAAAGTATAGAGGCAGGAGAGGATGATTAAATGAATGTGAGCATACGTGGAAAGTGGAAGTCCGGTAAAGACTGGTCCAGGTGTTTTTCATTAGGGCTTATATTTACGGATTATACCGCTATACTGGCGGCAGAGATATTGTCTGTCGCGGTACGGGACTGGATTATGTCCGGCCATGGAAGTATGCATGTATCATGGATTAATCTCCATGTATTTTTTCCTTTATGCTTTATTCTATGTATCCATTTAAGCGGGTTGTATTGGAAACGTATGCAGTTTTGGGAAGTGATTACACGGCTTTTTAAGTCCAGCATATATGGAATGGTTATGGTGATTATGATTCTATATTTTGCCCAGATTGGACAGGTGACTTCCAGGCTTTTTGTTGCACTGCTTTTTGTTTTTGGCTTTTTATTTCTTGTTTTGTTCCGATTTATACTGAAAAAGATACAGAGCCGCTTCGGTATCATGCAGCTTCCCGTGCTGCTGATGGGGGCGGGGAAAACGGCGGCGCTTCTTGTTTCCGATCTGGAAAGGGATTCCGGTCTGAATTATAAATTTATCGGGTTTCTGGAAGATAATAGGCCGGATGAGGCTGTAAAAAGGAGTTTACCCTGGCTTGGCGGCTTTGCTGATGCTAAAAAGGTAGTAAGGGAAACAGGAGTAAAAAATATTATTGTCATGGCGCCGGGGCTGCCCAAAGAAATGCTGGAGCAGATAGTATACGATTTACAGCCGCTTGTGAAAAATATTTCCTTTATTCCTGACCTGGGGTCTCTTCCGGTGGGAGCGATTGATATTACCTCATTAGCGGATGGAAGGCAAGTGGCATTTCGAATCTATAACCGGCTCAGCAACAGATGGAACCGTTTTGTAAAATATATTTTTGATATGGTATCTACGGGCATGGGTGTTATCTGCATCTCGCCTCTGGTAATTCTGATTGCGTTATTAATCCGTGCAGACTCAAGGGGAGATATTATTTTTAAGCATAAACGGATCGGCAAAGGGGGAAAGGAATTTTATTGTTATAAATTCAGGAGCATGTACGAAGATGCGCCCCGGCGTTTGGAAAAGTATTTTTTGAAATATCCGGAGGCTAAAGCGGCGTGGGAGAAAAAATTCAAATTGAAGCATGATCCCCGTGTAACTAGGGTCGGTCGGTTTTTGAGAAGGACAAGCCTGGATGAACTGCCGCAGGTCTTTAATGTGCTTTGCGGGGAAATGAGTCTTGTCGGACCGCGGCCGATCATAAAGGATGAGATTCCCAAATATGGGAAATATATCAATGACTATCTGATGGTTCGTCCGGGGATAACAGGAATGTGGCAGACTAGCGGTCGGAGCGATGTGGATTATGAAGAGCGGGTACAGATGGATACCTGGTATGTGAGGAACTGGAATTTTTGGTTTGATATCGTCCTTTTGTGGAGAACAATGAAAGTGGTACTTTTAGGTAAAGGTGCGTATTAGCGTTAGATGCTGGTTGTTGTTCTGCCAGAGATTTCCCCTGTATTTGCAGAGAGATAGGGGGAGTTAGCGAAATGAAGGAGAAGAAAGTGGAAAAGTATGATTACCTGATTGTCGGCGCCGGTTTATTCGGCACAGTATTTGCCCGTGAAGCGGTAAGGGCAGGGAAGAAAGTCCTTGTGGTGGATAAGCGCCGTCATATCGGGGGGAATGTATATACGGAAAAGGTAGAGGGCATCCATGTCCATGTATACGGCGCCCATATCTTCCATACGAATAATAAAACAGTCTGGGACTATGTGAACCGATTTGCTGTTTTCAACCGTTTTACCAATTCTCCTGTGGCGAACTATTACGGAGAATTATATTCCCTGCCGTTTAATATGTACACCTTTAATAAAATGTGGGGGGTGGTGACACCGGAAGAAGCGGCGGCAAAAATTGAGGAACAGCGGAAAGCAGCCGGTATTACGGAACCGAAAAATCTGGAGGAACAGGCTATTTCTTTGGTGGGAACGGATATTTATGAAAAGCTGATCAAAGGGTACACGGAAAAGCAGTGGGGACGGCTCTGCACGGAATTGCCGGCTTTCATCATCAAAAGACTTCCTGTACGCCTGACCTTTGACAATAATTATTTCAATGCGCTTTACCAGGGGATTCCTGTCGGCGGTTACACGAAGATGGTCGCAAATATGCTGGATGGCATCGAAGTCCGTTTGCAGACGGATTATCTGAAAAATAAAGCGGAATTGGATGGTCTGGCGGAGAAGGTAATTTATACCGGGCCGATTGACGTTTATTTCGACTATGAATTGGGAACATTGGAATACAGGAGTGTCCGGTTTGAGACGGAAGTGCTGGATATACCGAATTTTCAGGGAAATGCTGCAGTGAATTATACAGACCGGGAAACACCGTGGACAAGGATCATAGAGCACAAGTGGTTTGAGTTCGGGAAAGACGCCAAAGGACAGGACTTGCCGAAAACAGTCATCAGCCGTGAGTACAGTTCGGAATGGAAAGCGGGAGATGAACCTTACTACCCGGTGAATGATGAGAAAAACGGGGAACTGTACAAAAAATATAAGGCGCTGGCAGATAAGGAAAACAGCGTTATTTTCGGTGGACGTTTGGGCGAATACAAGTATTACGATATGGATGCTGTTATTGAAAGTGCACTTGCCATGGCAAAGAGGGAAATATAAAGTGGATATCAAGATACTGGTAGCGGCCCATAAAAAATACTGGATGCCCGATGACGATGTATATGTACCGCTTCATGTGGGGGCGGCAGGGAAAGAATCTCTGGGATATCTTCCGGATAATACCGGAGATCATATTTCCTCTAAGAATCCGAGTTACTGCGAACTGACAGGACTTTACTGGGCCTGGAAAAATCTGGACTGCGAATATATCGGTCTCTGCCATTACAGAAGATACTTTGGCAAGAGTATTCATACAAGAAATACAGACAAGAAAAAAGAAGCCATATTCCATAGAGAAGACTACGAAAACTTGCTTCAGAAATATGATGTGCTGCTGCCGAAAAAGAGAAATTATTATATAGAAACGGTACGCAGCCAGTACGAGCATGCCCACTGCCGGTCGGATCTGGATGAAGCGGAGCGGGTGGTAAAAGAAATGTATCCCCCGTATGCGGAAGCATTTTCCAAAGTCATGAACCGGAAGAAACTTTATATACTGAATATGTTCGTTATGAAGAAAAATCTTTTTGATACCTATTGCGCCTGGCTTTTTGCAATTCTTTCCGAGCTGGAAAAGCGGATCGATCTGACCGGACGCAGCGTATATGAAAAAAGAGTATTCGGGTTTCTTGCGGAACGTTTATTTAATGTATGGCTGGAAAAGCAGGATATAAAGATTTATGAGGCGGATGTGGTCATGCTGGAACATGTAGACTGGATGAAAAAGGGTTGGCATTTTTTAAAACGGAAAATATTGACAGGAAATGATACATGAGAAGATGGTAGTGGTACCATCTTTTTTTGCAGCAAGAAAATACATTTGGCAGAAGAGAGACTTTTCAGATTTTTGTGTCGTATAATGATTTTAAAAGATACGGGATAGAAAGGAAGTGTATATCGTGAAAACAGCACGCAGGGAAATAGAAGGCAGGCCTGTGCTGGCGGTCTGCTATGATTTCGATAAGACTTTATCACCGGAAGATATGCAGGCGCAAGGGTATATTCAGTCTATTGGTTATGATGTGGCAGATTTTTGGAAAGAATCCAATAGTTTAGCTGCAGAAAATGATATGGATCAAAATCTGGCATATATGTATACGATGGTTACAAAAGCCAGAGGCAGATTAGTGTTTAATAGGAAGATTTTAAAAGAGGATGGCGCTAAAATTAAACTGTATCCGGGCGTCGATACTTGGTTTGAGCGTATAAATCAATATGGACAAGAAAAGGGGGTTACCGTTGAGCATTATATTATCTCTTCCGGATTGAAGGAAATGATAGAAGGAACGAAGGTAGCGCAATATTTTAAGAAAATATATGCCAGTTCTTTTTATTTCGATGATGACGGGGTTGCGGTTTGGCCGGCGCAGGCGGTTAATTATACAAATAAAACGCAGTATTTGTTTAGAATAAAGAAAGGGATTTTGGATATAAATGACCAAAAAGTAAATGATTATTTTGAACCGGACAAATTTGTTGTTCCATTTAGGAATATGGTTTATATCGGTGACAGTGATACAGATATTCCTTGTATGAAGTTGGTGAATAGCAATGGTGGTCATTCCATCGGCGTATACAATTTTGAGACGCAAGATAAGACTAAAGTTTTTAAAATGCTTAGGGAAAATAGAATTAAATACTTTGCACCGGCTGATTATCGGGAAGGCTCTCCGTTGGAATGTCTGGTTAAAAATATTATTGATAGAACTGAAACAAATGAGGCTCTTGAGAGAAAATACTTTCAATGTTTCGAAGAAATGAGTGAAGAATGGAAAAGTAAAAATAAGAATGAAATTCATAAAAATGAATTGATTGCCCAGTTGGAGGAAAGCCGCTCTTTTGCAAATACCCACAAACTTATTAGTCAAATAGAGGGGATTGAGGGCTGGGATGATACGCAAAAAGGTAAGTTGGTACATATTGCTTTAACAAATACACAAGTAAAGTATATCTTGACAGATACGGATATCCGGAGGTTTTTTAGCGGTATAATAAATGGCATGGAAACGGAAGAAATCAAAGAGCTCAGAGAGAAAATGGAGGTATAATTTGAAGAAATCCGGGAATATGCACTAAATAAACATTAAGTTTTATAAAGGGAGAATTCATCATGAAAAAGAATTTTAAACCGAATACCTGGCTGTACCCGCAGCCGGTACTTGTGATTGCTTCCTATGGCGCGGACGGCACGGCGGACGGGATGGTGGCTGCCTGGGGCGGGATTTATGATACGAACCAAGTGGGATTTATGCTGGACCATACCCATAAGACCGTGGCGAATCTATTGGAAAAGAAAGCTTTTACCGTAAGCATGGCGACCGTTTCCACGATGGCGGAAGCGGATTATCTGGGGATCGTGTCGGGAAACCGTGTACCCGATAAGGTGGCGCGCGCCGGACTTCATGCGGTGAAGAGCGAGTTTGTGGACGCGCCGGTGCTTTCGGAATTTCCTTTGACCTTGGAGTGCAAAGTATCCAAGGTGACGAAGGTAGGCGAGGATTACCATTTCGTCGGGGATATCGTGAATATCTTGGTCGATGAAGACATTCTGACCGATGGAAAGATTGACGTGAAGAAATTACAGGCGATTACCTTTGATCCGGCCGGCGGGAAGTATATCGCTCTCGGTGACGCGGTAGGAAACGTGTACCGGCAAGGGAGAAAGTATATGGAGTAACAGAAATCGGCTGTTTGGGGTCAAAGCTGTAAGCCGGCAGCTAAAAGTGCTGAATGACACCGGACGTTAAGGCGTCATAATGAGGAGAACGTTAGTCGTCATCCGAAACGAAATGTGAAGGATCTGTTACTGTGGTGGGGAAAGCAGTAAGAAGATAAAAGCTATCAGCTGTGAGCTGTCAGCTGTCAGCTAAATATTGCTACACGCTAAATATTCTTTTACGATTTGAGTCATCATGGCGATTAAGTATCCTCAGCCGCACTGCGTGTGCTACCGGGCTCATGGAAATAGGTGGCGCTGAATTGGTAAGAAAGGAGCCGGCTTGATTTGCTATGGAAGATTGACCGTTTGCTTTCCGGAGAAGAAAGATTTTTACCTGTCTTTTTTATACTTCATAAACCGTTGAGTTGAAATTAAGTGCAATAATGAAATGAGTTGTATAAATTGGCATACAAAAACCACTGACAGTCAGTTGTTTCGGACAGCCAGTGGTTTTTGCGTCTTTTCGGACATTGAAGTTTAAGTATTTCACGAAGGACATTCTTATCTTGAGGACATGCTTATCTTGATAGACCTGCCTTCACTATTTCTTCTTCCCTTTCTTTTTGTGCTTTTTTTCTTTATGTCGTGAGATTTTTGCTTTTTTCTTCTCTTTCTTTATATTCTTCTCTTTCTTTATATTTTTAAGTTTTATTTTAGGGAAATCTTGATAAGACTTTTTAGCTTCCGGGTATGGTGATGATATATTATCTATGGCAGTATCGTATTTCTTTACTGCTGCGCCATCCTCTTCTATGGTGAGGGTCGTTGCATTAGTGGATTTTTCCAGCAATTCGGATAAAATATGGAGAGCTTTTTGAATAAGCGCATCTTTTTGTTCAAGTGTTGTTCCGTCAAGAGGCATTTTTATAGTGATACGGTTCATAAGATGATCCTCCTAAAAATAGATTTTTAAAAATAGGATGATTATTTAAGTTTATTATAACAGAAATAATGCTGATGGAAATAGAAATTTTATTCCAAAAGTTAAGTTTTTCTATCATAACTATTGCAATAATGAAAATTTTGAGTAATAATATGAGATATTAGGAAAATGAGATATTAGGCTCTACAAATTTCATGTTTTTAGGTTTTCCTGTTGTTTAGGGGTTTTCGGTATTATACTGGCAGTATTGTACTGGAAAGAATGTGTAGGTAGAAAGGGGAGAAGTATAATTGAATAGGATCTATAAGGTGGTCTGGAGTAAGGCGAAGGGGTGTTATGTTGTTGTCTCTGAACTGGCGAAGCAAAACGGTAAGAACAAGTATGGCCAGACTGGGGAGACGACAGGCCTTTTGAGTGCGCTTCTTTGTGCACTAATGCTTACGGGAAGTGCTTTGTTCTGGCCGATGGAAGTTTCGGCCGGCACACAGTATGGAGACGATAGCTGGGCAGATGGATATAATACAGCGATTGGTATATCAG
>ERZ773263.837-NODE-837-length-19979-cov-5.167235_pt1 | contig 19979 bp, 15 predicted proteins | sample MGYA00511076_ERZ773263 | MGnify/ENA primary metagenome ERZ773263 (study PRJEB29015, sample SAMEA2738155) | human oral metagenome | biome: human oral; feature: human-associated habitat; material: saliva | place: China | collected 2195 ... | reverse complement strand
TTTCATATACAGTTTTTAAAAATACTTCCACTTCTTCTATTTCTTCTCTGTCATTATTTTCATTTTTTAAACAGAATTCTCCATTATGTCCTCTGAAATTTGAAACAATAAAAACTAATTTGAAAAAATCTAAACAATTATTTATTAATTCTTCTAAGATACTATTTTTATTTTTTAAAGCTAACAAAGTAATAGCATTATTATTTAAAGTTCCCTTTGAAAAATTTTTACTTGCCCCTTCAACCTTTGTTACTAATATATAGATACCTTTTATTTCATTAAATTTACTGTTAATCCATTTATTTTCTGTATTAACTTTAAAAAAATTAGCTTCTACTTCATCTAAATAGATTTTTTCCAATTTATCGTCTTTTTTACAATATTTTTTTATGTCTTCTATTTCTAAAATTCTACTTAGATTATTTTTGACTAGCTTCATATTTTTCTCCAGTAAAATAGCTACTCTATTCATAAATAAAGCTTTATATACTTTATTCTTAAAATTTTTATAGTATTCAAAGAATATTCTAGTTTCTAATAATTCATTTCTTACTTCAGATATTATTACATCAGAGAACTCATTATTTATCTTTTTATTACTCTTCTTTCTTATTTTATTTTCTGTGTCTTCATCAATAGTTATAAAATTTATAGAATCTTTAAATTTAAAATTAAATATATCTTCTATAAATTCATATAATTTTTTTCTAGCTTCCAACTCAAAATAATGCTCAATCTCAATATCTTCTTCTGAATCAATACTATCATCTTTCTCATCTTCCGAATGGCTAAATTCATTTCTCTTATCTATCAATTCTTTAAAAAAATTTAGAAAGTTTTTATTTTTTTTAAGATAATTTTGGAACTTCTTATCTTCTTTTTTTTCCTCAGCAATTGTTAAATGACATATCAAGTCTATTAATTTTTTATTATCTTTTATATGATTCAATCCTGTATCAAATTTTAGATAGGTATTTATTAGTTCATCTGAATAATTATTATTTTTTAAAATTCTTTCTAATTCCATTCTTTTATTTTTTATTTTGACTAGATTAATATCTCCTAATAGATACAATAAAATTTCTCCAAAACTCTCATAAATTAATTTAATATTTTCCTTGTAGTTTTCTCTATCTTCTTTTAAACCAGATAGATTCGATAAATTTCTCACTAAATTAGGTAATTCTTTTAACTTATTATTAGAGTCTTTAATTATTTCTTGTTCCTTGATATTGTATTTTATTCTAATTTCTATATTTTCATTTTCACTAGTTTCATTTTCAATATCAATATTTTGATTTATTAAATTAGCAATTAAAGGCTCACTTTTTAGTTTTTCTTTTAATTTATAGTCTGAAAGCTCAGGTTCAAAAGATGTCCTTATTTTATTTTCTTCTGAATCCAGTGAAATCAAAACATAGGCATCTTTTTCCATTTTTTCTGTGAATTTTCTTATTTTTTTTAAGTCTTCTATTTTTTCTTTTAAAAATTCCTTTTTTTGACTTTCGGAATCGGTATCTCCATTTAGATTTTCTACTTTATTATTTAAAGTCCTTAATTCTTTAGCTATAATTTCTATAAATTGTTCTATATCTAAATCTTTTTTTTGTAAATCTCTCCTGTCCAAAAATATTACTTTTATTTTCTTTGGTTTTCCAGGGGTTCCTAAATTAATCTCCTCTATTTTTTCTATTTTTCCTTTTTCTTCTATCAATTCTATTTTATCTAAATTTCTTTCACTTCCTTCCAATTTATATAAATCATTTATTAAAAGAAAATTTATATATTTTTTTGTGAAAGGATTATAAAATAGACTTCCTAATAATTTTTCATCATCTAAATTCTCCTCAAGAATATCATTTCCGGCTTGAGTAATATTATCATCCTTTATATATCCTAGCTTTGTTAGTTCTTTTATTATGTATTTGATAAGACTTTCTCTGTCTTCAGTGTTACTTTTTTCATTATGAAAACTATTTAATTTTAAAACTTCCTCTATATCTTTTATATTTCCACATCCACATTTATATAACTCCAATATTATTTCTTGATATAAATTTAATTTTTTTCTATCAACATAGATATCTATTAAAATTTCTTTTATGGGAAGTGCAAAATAGTTTTTCTTTTTATTTGTATCTGAAAGTATTTCTCTACTATAATATAGATTCAAATTTGCCATATTCACCATCCTCTTTACACATCTTTAGATATTCTTGCAATACTTCTACATCTGTATATTTTTCTCCCTCTAACATCTTGCTATCTCCAAATACTACTAATAATTCTTTTTGTCTACTCATAGCAACACATAGTCTGTTTCTATTTGTTAAAAATCCAAATTTATTTCTGATATTCTTTTCATCTAAAGGAAATTTATTACTTCTTACCATAGATAGACATACAAAATTAAATTCCATTCCTTGAAAAGCATCAACACTTCCAATTCTTATTTTTTCACTTATTCCTTCTTCATTTGAATATTTATATTTATCATTTATTCTATAACTATTATTTTCTCTAATTACAATTAAATCTTGTCCTTCATAAGCTTTATTTTTTTCATTGGCTAGTTCTTTTAAAATTTCATCTCTCTGACTAGAATAAAAAGTTATTATTCCAAAATTTTTTCCTTTTGCTTCCTCTCTATCTATATTTCTATATATAAATTTAGAAATTTCTTTTGCTTCCATATTTCTATAATAGCTTTTCTTCCTTTTCTCTTCTGAATATTTATTTGAAACATCAAACCAGGCGAATGCTTTTCCTTCTAATCCTTTTAATCTATTATCGAACTTATCAGCTTCCAAACCATTCTCTAATTTTCCTTCATAAAAATGATTACTTACAAATGTTCCCATTTTAGGATGCATTCTATATTGCCTATTCAACATTATTACCCTTTTTATTCCATCATATTTTTCCAATTCTTCACAACTTGTTTTTAATTTTTCAAACATACTCTTTTTTATTTGTTCTTCTATAAAAGTTTTTACATCTTGTCCCTCTTTTTTTCCTTCCTCATCTTTTAAGTATTCCAGTATATTTTCATCTATTAGGTGTGGTAGTTGCTTATGATCTCCAACTAATATAATTCTTTTCTTTGCCATACTCATAGGTATCAATAAATCAGGAGGATTACTTCTTGCTGCTTCATCTATTAAAACATTTTCATAAGTTCTACTTTGATTATATAACTCTCTAGTATTTACTTTATTTTCTAACATTCTTTTTTTAGCTTTAAATATTTCTTTCCCTTGTGTTTGTTGACAAGTTGCTCCAAAAGTTGTTATGTATTCTCTTATTGTATCTCTTACTCTCAATGGATTATTCTCTAACTCATCGAGATATTTTAACTTGATTCTTTCCTTAAAGTTTTTATTTTCTCTTACAATATTATTAATTATTAAAGTTATTTTTTCAAAAATTTCTGCTATTTTTTGATTAAAAGCTTTATCCATAAAAGGATATTCAACAGGTGTCAATTTTGATAAAATTGAAATTTTACATCCTTTTAAAAGAGAGAAATTAATTTTATTTTCTGCAAGTGAATTTTCTAAGATTTTTAATTCCTCTGAAAAATTACTAGCTTGGATTTCCTTATCTTTTATCGCTTCTTCTATTTTTTCTACGCTCTTTTCAATAAAGTACCTTCCATTATCAGCCAACATCTTTTCTGAAATTGGTATTTTATAAAAATATGACTTATCTATAAAATAATTTTTTCTTACTCCTCTACAGTCATCTTCTATTTTTCTTAATTCCTCCAAAATTTCTTCTGTAAGTTGATATTTTCTTGAAAAAGATTTTAATTTTCCTATCAGAGTTTTTATCTCAATTTCATCTAAACTTTCTTTTACTCTATCAGCATAATCCTTATAAATTTCTTTTAATTCATTTTCTTCACTCGCTCTTTTGAACTCTGGATTTTCTTCATAGTAAATATTAATAACTTTGTTTATATAATTTTTAAAATTTTTATTAATTAATTCTTCTTCCATTCCACCTTTTATTCCATATTTTTCAGCAGGTAATCCTAAAATTTTTATTCTCGATAAGGCATTATTTACTGCATCGTGTTGAAATGAAGTCAATAGATTATTTCCTGATATATTCCCAACTTCTTTTCTTTCCTCACTTAACCTTTGTAAAATAGCGGTTATTACAGTAGTTTTACCTGTACCAGGTGGTCCTTGTATTATAGCTATATCTGGAGTATTTAAAGCTATCTGTATTGCTTCTTTTTGATTTTCAGTAGGCTCATATTTAGGAAACAGACTTTCTTTAGTTTGAATGGAAAGTGCTTCATAATTTCCAACTTTTTCTTTAGTCACTTTTTTTCCTTCAATAATTAAATTTAATTCTCTCATTGGAGTTTTATTATTTGCAATCAATTCTCTTGCCTTTTCTCTTCTATCATTAACTGTTTTATCTCCTTTTATAGAATAAAAAATGTAACTATCTTTTTCCTCTTCTAAATCTTTTTCCTGATTACAACTAATTAATATACTAGAATTTGTAGGAACTTTCTCAATGGTAACTTCTACATATTCTAAATTTTTAAAAAAATTTTTTTCTACTTCATCTGAATCATTTTCAATTAAAATTTCAGGATTTTCTTTTGTTATTATTAAAGTATCTCCTTCTTTAAAAGAATGCTTTTTATTTAACTGAATCTCAAATAAAAAAGTTTCTCCAGATTTAACCTTAACATCACTTATCTTATAATAAGTATCTAAATTCTCTCTTAAAATCTTTTTTTCTTTATCTGCATAAGCTTCCCATATTTTTAAATAGCTTGATGAATCATTTTTTAATTGATTTATTCTTGCCTTTATTTCCATATCTTCCACATATTCAAGTATATCTTCTGTGAATTTTATATTTTCTTTTATTTTTATAAGAGTATAATTATATTTTTCACTATTATTGTTTATTCCTTCTTCTTTAACTACTGAAAATGCTTCTATAAATTCAGTTTTATTATCTTTAATAAAACTCATTTCTTTTCTTTCAAGAGTAAGAATACTATTTATTCCTAACAATGAATACTCTTCTTTTTCGCTATCTTTTAATTTTCCAAAGAATATATAACTCATGCCTTGACTTTTAAATACATAGTTCTTTTCTACATCTCTTTCTATATATTTTTTTAATTCTTTATATTTTTTAGAGTTTTTATTTTTTTTTATTTTTAAATATTCATTTCTAAATATAGAAAAATTATTTATACTCATTTCCTCTTCATTATATACAATTACCTCAATAGTCTCCATATCGGTTAATTTAGCCAAGTAAGTTTTCTTCCTATCTATTAATTCATCTATAAAAACTCTATCATCATTCTTTTTAAGACTTATTTGAAAATATTCCTTTTTTTCATTTCTTATATCTTTTATATAATATTTTTCTCCAAATTTTAAAAATCCAATTAAATAATCTATTTTTATATTCATTTTTTCTTTTTCTGTAAAATCAATATCTATAACTTTTTGTTCTATATAACCTTTTAATTCTTCAAATCTCATTTGACTTCACCTATAATTTTTATTTTTAATTTCTCTTCAACTATATTTATAACCAATTCTTCAAATTTTATTACTTGTTTTCTATCTTCAGATTTTATTTTTATTTGCTCTTGTCCATCCAATTTATGATTTTGCTCAACTATAATTTCTTTTAAACTATTATTTACTATATAATTTTTATTATATTTGGAGCTAAATTTTAGATATATTTTTTCTTTTTCACTATACTTTCCTATTCCCAAATCACAATATTTAATTTCTATGACTTCTTCTTTTTTTCGTATAATTTTTTTATTTTTTTTATATCCTTGATAATTTATTTCAAAAATTAAGTAATCTTTATTTTCTATGTCACTAAAATAATAAGAATTTATGTCATCACTATCTACTAAGTTATTTAAAAGATTATTAATTTCTTCATACCATATTCTTAAACTTGGTCTTTGTTTAGGATTATTTCTACCAATATAACCTAAGGTTTCATTAAATAAATTTTTTAATTCAGGAGAAATCATTTTATCCATATTTATTGATAATCCATATATTGGTTTATTACTTTCATCATTTTCTCCAACCCAAGATACTTCACCTAAATCAAATTTCTTTTCATCATCACTTTCGTCATCCCACCAATCATCACTATCATCTTCATTATCTTCTAATAAAATACTTCCTCTAAAAGGATCAGCTAAAAATAGTACATTGAAAGCTAGATTTGCAAAAGCATAGATGTCATTTTCTATTGTATTAGTTTGTTTTCCGATATTATATGGTGCCAATACTTTTCTAATTTCTGGTGAACAAAAGCCATCTGTACCTATTGTGTAGTCTATATCATAACTATAATCAATATTGTCACAATCAATAAACCATACTTCTGTATATTTTGAGTCCATTGAAATAAATATATTATTAGAAGAAATATCTCCATATACTATTCCCCTACTATGTAAATAGTAAAGATTGTAAGCTATCTTTTTCAATATCTCTAATCTTCTTCTTAAACCACCAGTTTCCTGATTGTAATAGTTATAACATTCTTCTATATTTTTAAAAGAATTTTTCATAAGATATGAAATTGGCTTCATATCTTCCATCATTCTCATTATATAGCCTTCATAATTTTTATTAGGAATATTTAATTTAGCTATTGGCAAAGTAAAGTTTAAATTTTTAGGTAAATTTAGACTTTTTATTTTATCTATTTTTTTCCCTAGATAATTTTCTTCTTTTGTTTGATTTATTTTTATCAATATATTTTTATTCTCTCCCCTATAAACTGCTCCTTGTGCTCCTGTTCCAACTATATTAGCTATATCTATTCTATGAACATAACCTTTTTCGTCCATAAAAACTACATCTTTATCATTTATAATATTTTCCATAATCTCTCCCTTAAAAAAGGGATTATCATATATAAATATAGTAATAATCCCTAGTCAATTTTAGTCTCTATCTTTTACAATTTTATTGTAATCGTCACTTATACCTTTAAGAAAATCTGATGAATTAAAATCTTTAGATAAAGTTTTTTCTTTTATAGTCATAGTCATAAATTTAAAGAAATCTATAATGTTCATTGAGTCTTTAGCTTCGTATACTTCACCATTTGAAGAGAAACCTTTTAAAACATCATAATCATAATCTCTACCAATTCCTAAACTCATTCTCATACATTTTTTACTTCTACCATCATTTATAAATCTATACATCTCATTTTCCCATCCATTATCATTTGGTGCTCCATCTGACAACAATAGGATAATAGGTGCATATGACTTAGATGGAATAATTTCTCTATTTTCTACCATCTCTTTAGCAATTCTTAATGCTCCTCCCAAAGGTGTCATTCCTCCCTCTGTAAAATCATTAAATTCTATATTAGAAACTGGTGTTAAAGCTGTATGAAGATTTGCACCTCCATTTCCAAATGTTATAAAAGATATATGAATCTCTGCTTTTAAAGATTCTTGTTCTTTTAATGTTCCTAACATATCCCTAATAGCTGTATTTAGTTCTCCCATCCATTCTCTCATTGAACTACTTGTATCTGTTAATAATATTAATGGTAATACTCTTTTTGGTTGTGATGTAAATTCCATTTTATCCTCCTTAAATTTTAAATTAAATCATAAATATCTTGATATTCAAAAACTATTCCATTTGTAGAAAATTTTTCTAAAATAATTTTTTTATAACCTTCTCCAATTCCAACTGAAATTCTTTCTATTTTATCTTCTATATTTTCTCTTTTTTGATTTAAGAAACTATTATTTTTATCATTAAAATATCCATCTGAAAATAAAATAACTTTTTTATCTCCTTCATAGTTCTTAAATTTTTCTTCTATCATTTTTAAGATTTCCTCAATATTATCATTTTTCAATTCAATTTTTTCTAAAGATATATTTTTAAAATTTTTCTCCTGAATTGAAATATCATTTTTCCCTAATATTATTAATAATAACCTTAAAGATATATTTTCTAAATACTTTCTTTGAAAACTTTCCATTAGAAGATTTATAGAATCTTCTAATGGTATTTTTTCATTTTCTACTGAGCCACTTCTATCTACTATTACTCCAATATTTATGCTATTCATTTATCTCCCCCTTCGCCTTTTTATGATAATTTAATATTTCTTGTATTAATTCTTCTTCTGTTAAGAAAGGATTACATTTTGATAACTCTTCAAAAGATCCAAAACCTTTCTCCTTTAAGAAACACACTATTTCTTTTTGATATTCTTCTTTTAATGGATTTCTTTTAACTATATCTAAATCTCCAAATTTATAACCATTTAATTTTTTTAAGTTTTTTATAAGTACATCTTGAGTTATTTCACCCTCCTTTAACAATTCAAAGCCTTCTTTTATTTTATTTATAAATTCTTCTTCCTCATCTTTTAAAATGTCATTTACTAGATAATCAAGAAGTTTCAAAAATCTATTTTCTTCATTTAACATTGAATATTCTATTATATTGGTTATTTTCTCATCAAACATCCTTTGTAGATATATATATAAGTTATTATCTGTTAAATTATTTAAAATTTCATGTAATTTTATAACTTTTTTCATTCTATCCTTGTTAATATTTATATAATTTTTATCTTTTATTTTTGATCTGTATCTTATATTTGCTCTTGTATCAAAACTTAAAAATAACTCATTATTGTCTATACAGTAATCTATTAAACTTCCATCTACTCCATCTAAATTTCTTTCTACATCTGCATAAAATACAATTTTATTTTCTTCTATAGCCTCTCCTATTAGCCTATATACCCTTTTAGCAATTTCAGTCTTCTTGTCATTTTTAAATGCTCTCTTTTTTAATTTTTCTATTTCAGAATAAATGCTATCAAGTATTATTATTCCATTCACATTCTCAGTTGGTAAAATAATATTTAATGATTTTAATAAAGTTTCAAAACTCATCTTTTCTTCTTCAAATAAATCTAATAATACATTTGTATCTACTACTACTTTTCTCATAATAATTTCCTCCTAGAATTTTTATTTTCTTTCTATGAGTTAAGATTATCATATAATTTTATATTTTTAAATAATTTATTTTTTATAATAAAATAATATATTTTTTTTATTTTTTATTTATTTTAAAATAGTTTTTTTATATTAATTATATTTTTTATAATGTAAATTTATATTATTAAAATATTTTAATATAAAAAATTAAAATATTTTTTATTTTATATACATCTCATAAGTTCTTCTAAAATTTTCCTTAAAACCCTCCCTTAGACTTTCTGGCTCAATTACTTCAATATCATCATAAAATTGTGCAAAATATACCTTTGCTAGTTTTTCACTACATTCAAAAGTATATATATCCCCCTCCTCCTTTGCTAATTTTGGTCTATTCTGAGTTACCCTTTCATACAATGCTTTACCTTCTTCTGTCATTCTTACTTTTATAAAATTTCCATATGATAAAAATGGATCAAAATTTTTCTTGATCGCTTCTATATATTCTTTATCTTTAATGTAAATTTCTTTTTGTAAATTCCATATATTTTCAATATCAGAAATTCTGTAATTTCTAAAATCTTGATTTTTTTCACAATAACAAAATAGATAGGCTCTATTTTCCTTTGATGAAACCTCTATGAAATATGGATTTACTATTCTTGCAGTTGAGTGGTATTTTATTCCTATTTTTATGTTATTTTTGATTGCTTCACGAATTTGTTTAAATGTATTGTTAAATATTATTTCTTCTCTTTTAAATCTCAAATTATTGATATAAGTGAAAAATATATCTCTCATAAGTTCAGCTTCTGTACTAGCTTTCTTTTCTCTTAGGACGTCAAAAAATATGTCCTCATTTTCTTTTGAAAGATTAAATTGGACTTTTTTTTCACTTGATTCTTCTAATTCAATTTTACTTAGATTTTTGTCTATAAAGTACCTAAATAGAGTATTTCCAATCTTACCTAATGGTATTTTAAAATACTCAGCATCCCCTTTTAAAATTTCAAACATAAAGTCTGAAACTGTAACCCTAACTTTTTTCATATTAAATACTCCCCAATATTTAATTAGCTTCAATATATCATAACACTTTATATACTTTTTTCAAGTACTTTTTTAATGTTTTAATCTATTTTAGTATAATTTTTTCAGAAATATCTTTCTAGTTGTATTTTTACATCTATTTTTTAGATAAAAATATATTTTTACTGTTTATTTTCAATATTATTTTAGAAATATTTTTAGCAAAACTAAAAGTTGTTGCAACTTATATATTTATTAATTTATACAACAACTTTTCTTTAAACTTAAAATATATCTTCTTCAAGAGGTTCATCCTCTGATACCATTATTCCATCTTCTAAATCTTTTTCTATGTTCTTTCCTTTTAGTAATGATATTTCATCATATAGTTCTTCATTTTCTTCTTCCAAATCTTTTTTATCTTTCCATAAACTATATGCTACACCTGCTAAAATACTTCCACCTAAAATTGTTAAAGTTTTTGATAATTTTCCCATTTTTATTCCCACTTAATATTTTGATAAGATAAGAATACTCTATTTTTCTATTTCTTTCAAGGAACGATTTTTTATTAAGATTTGTTCCTTCAAAAAAAATTTACCTACTGATATCAATAGGTAATTTAATTTCCATTTTTATTTTTTTGTTCCCTAAGATATTCAATTTTTTATTTAATTGCCCTAGTCATAATATATGAAGATATCTTCATCTCATGAAGTCTTCCAACTCCATTGGTATCATCTTCAATATTTGTTAAAGTAAAACCTGCTTTTAATTGTCCTCCAAGTTGTTCACTTAAAGTGTGTGAAAATTGATAACCTCCATCAAATTTTTCTAAAAATTCTTTATGCTCTTTATTTTTTAAAGGATTGAATGGCATAGAAAAAACTATTTTTTCTTCATTTTCATCTACTAAATAATTAATTTCTGTTGATAAACCACAAAGTAAAATTCCACCTTTTTTCAAAATTCTATAACATTCTTTAAAAACAGGCTCAACATTTTCAATATAGCAATTACTTACTGGATGAAAAATTATGTCAAAACTTTCATCTTCAAAGGGTAAAGGCTTTGACATATCAGCTTTTATTATATTTATTTTATAATTTTCTCTTTTTGCAACCATTTTTTCATTTTCTAACTGTGCATCTGAGTAGTCAAGCACAGTACATTCTGCACCTAGGGCAGTGAATACAGGAATTTGTTGCCCTCCACCAGAAGCAAGCCCTAATAATTTTTTACCTTTTAAATCTCCAAACCATTCATGAGACACAAATTTTACTGGTGTAAGTTTTACATTCCAATTTCCATTTAAAGCCTTGATATATTCTTCATGGCTTATAGCTTTCCCCCATTCCCAATCTTCTTCTTTTATCCATTTGTCAATTATTGAAGCATTAATATTTTGGTAACTCATTTTATTTCTCCTCCTCCTACAACAAAACCATCATAGAAAAATACTATATGTTGTCCCTTGGCATTATGTGCATTCTCTTCATTGTATTTAAAATAAATTTTATTCTTATCTTTAATTAATTTTCCATAGAAACCTGTACTTGAAAATCTGGGCCTTGCTAATAATTCTAAATTTTCTAATTTTTCATACTCAACAGAAAATTTATAATTTATTAATTCCACTTTATTAGTAAAAAGCTCTGAAAATTCTCCTAAAACTATTTCATTAGTTTGAGGTTTTATCTCTGTTATAAAGATTGGTTTTGATAAATTTATTCCCAAGCCTCTCCTCTGTCCTATTGTATAGAGTTGATAGCCCTCATGTTCTCCTAAAATATTTCCATCTTTATCAACATAGTTTCCTCTTACTATTTCATCTTTTAAATTTTCTTTTAAAAACTCTTTATAGCCTTCTTTTGCAAAACATATACCTTGACTATCTTTTTTATTATGTATTTCTAAACCAAGTTTTAAAGCTATCTCTCTAATTTCTTGCTTAGTATAATATTTTAAAGGAAAAATCAATCTTTCTAATTTATTAGGAGATAATCTATATAGCATATAGGATTGGTCTTTTATTATAGAATGAACAGATTTTAATAAATATTTAGAAAATATTTCTGAATACTCAACAGAAGTATAGTGCCCCGTTGCCACATATTCTGCCTTATATTTATCTGCAATATCAAATAGAATTTTAAATTTTATCTCATCATCACAAATAACACATGGAGAGGGAGTTTTTCCCGACTTATATCCATCTAAAAAATATTTTATAACTATATTTTCAAAATCTTTTCTAATATTTACAACTTCATGAATTATTCCTAATTTATCACAAACTTTTTTTGCATCTTCAATGTCTTTTAAATTTTCTTCTAAATGCTGATTTAAAGTTACACCTATAACTTCATAACCTTGTTCTTTTAAAAGATAAGCAGAAACTGATGAATCAACTCCACCACTCATACCAATTACAACTTTTTTCATTAGTAATAATCCTTTTCTATTTTTATTTCTCCAACACTAAATAATTTTATTTCTCCATTCATTTCTATTTCTAATCTTCCATCTTCAACTATATTTTTTGCTATTCCTTCAAAAATTTTATCTCCTATATTAACTCTTATTTTTTTATCTTTTAAAAAATTGTAGTTATTAATTTCTTTTATAATTTCTTGCCATTTTCCTTCTGAAAATCTTTTATAATACACCGAAAATTCTTCTACAACTTTCAATATTAATTTGTCAATATCATAATCACTTTCCATTGAAATAGCTATATTTTTAATATCATCAGGTATCTTATTTGCCACATTTATTCCTATACCTACTACAAAATCATTTTTTACTCTTTCTACTAAAATTCCACATAACTTTTTACCATAAAAAAAGACATCATTAGTCCATTTAAAAAAATAAGCTCCATCTTTTATTTTTTTCAAAGCAGACAGAGTTGAAATTCCTGCTAAAAGTGGTAGTTTTGTTGCTTCAACTATTGATAATTCTTTTTCAGGTTTTAATAAGAAACTAAAAAGTGCCATTCCTTCTGATGATAACCACACATTACCTCTTCTACCTCTCCCAGAAGTTTGAGTTTTAGCTGATACTATATCATAATTTTTAAAAGAAGATATATTTTCTTTCATATAGTTATTTGTAGAATCTATTTCATCAAATTTTAAAAATTTCATATAAATTCTCCTATATTTTTAATATTTGCTTCAATTACATCATAAAAAGGGGCTGTTGCAAATTAATCTATTGGAATGGAAGTAGAAAATAAGTGAATTTACGTTCCAAATTTTAGGATAAAAATTAAATAGAATGAGCCGAGCAAATCTCAACATGTTTGAGCTAACTTGTTAGCGAGTTGGTTGAATTTGCAGCGAATTCTTAATTTTTATCCGTCAAGAAATTTGGCTAGTGATGAACTATTTTTTACTTCATTTATTAAGTTTGCAACAGCTCCATTTAAAATTCTATAAATATCTTAAATACATATACACACTTGCAGCTATTAAATTCAAAATTGCTATCTTAGCTCCAAATTTAAAAAATTTTATAAAATCAATTTTACATCCTGCCTTTGCAGAAGCTGATACTGCCACAACATTTGTTGCAGAACCTATCATTGTAATGCTTCCACCTAAACAAGAACCAAAAGATAAAGCCCACCAAAATACTTTTGTATTTGCTACATTTTGGAAACCTGGAATAACAGTTTTAATAATTTTTGAGAAAGTTGCAGCATTAGCAACATTTCCAAATATAGAAGTAAACATTGATGATAGCCACATTATTGAAATTGTAGCCACTTTGAAATTCCCTGTTGATATTTCAATTATCTTATCCCCAATAAATTTAATTACTCCTAAATTTTCTATTCCTTTAATCATAATAAAAAGTCCAATAAAGAAGAATAGTGTATCCCATTCAACACCACCAAAAATCTTTTTAGGCTCTCTTTCTGTCAAAAATGCTAAGAATATTCCACCACTTAAAGAAATTACTGACAGACCTTTATTTACAAAATTATTTAACACAAAACCTATTATTACAGCACTAAGAATTATCATAGATTGTTTTAATAGTTTCTTATCCTTTAATATTCTTTCAGATTCCAATTCCATAATCTGTGCTCTTAGTCTATTTGGAACTTTCATCTTCCTTATATTTGTAAAATATACAATAGTTAATAATATTATCAACGCTATTACAGTCATAGGTGCAGTATTAAATAAGAATTCATTGAAATTTAATTTTCCTTCACTACCTATGATAAGTTGAGTAGGATCTCCTATTAAAGTTGCCATTCCTCCTATATCTGATGATAAAACTTCTGTCATAACAAAGGGAAAAGGATCTAATTCTAATTGTTTAGCCAACAATATTGATACTGGTGCCATAAGTAAAATTGTTGTAACATTATCTAAAAAGGCTGAACAAGTCGCTGTTACAAGTGAAAGTAATATTAACAGTTTTAAAGGATCTCCTCTTACTATTTTTACAACTTTAATTGCAAACCATTGAAACACCCCTGTCTCCGATATTAAAGATACTATTATCATCATTCCAATTAGTAAAAGCAATATTTCTAATCTACTATGTATTGTTTCTAAAATTTCTTCTTCATTCACTATCCCTAAAAAAGCCATTGCCAATGCTCCAAGCATAGTTGCATAGGCAGAAGGAACTTTTTCTGTAATTATGCAATAAAAAACTATAATAAAAATAAGTATTCCTAAAATTAATAACATCTTCTCTCACTATACCTCTCTACCCTTATTTTATAATGTAAATAAAAAAATAAGTGAGTTACTTTCTTAATAAATTTTATAATGTTAGTAAAAATAAGTGAACTTGCATCTAAATTTTAGATGAAAAATTAAAGCAAGTGAGCCGAGCAAATCTTGACTTGTTTGAAGCTGACTTGTCAGCAAGTTTGTCAAATTTGCAGCGAATTCTTAATTTTTTATCGTTAAGAAATCTACTCAGTAACAAGCTATTTTCTATGATTAGTCTGAACTTTTATTTTCAAAACTTATCATTATAGGGCTTCCATCAAAGCCAAATGCTTCTCTAAATTTATTTTCAATATATCTTGCATAAGAAAAATGTATAAGCTCTGGATAGTTACAGAATAAAACAAATTTTGGTGGAGCAACAGAAACTTGTGTTGCATAATTAATTTTTATTACTCTACCTTTTCTTGTAGGTGGGTTATTCATTAAAACTGCATCTTTTAATACAGTATTTAATAGTCCTGTTGAAATTCTCTTTGTATATTCTTCATATATTCTATTTGCTATTTCAAGAAGATTTGTTGTTCTTTGTCCTGTTAAAGCTGAAACAAATTCAATAGGTGCATAAGATAAGAATGGTAATTCTGCATACAGTTCTTCTTTCATTTTTTTCATAGTAGCATTATTTTTATTTTCCACTAAGTCCCACTTATTCATAACAATAATTATAGGTTTTAATTCCTCTGCTGCTATCCCAGCAATTCTTTTATCTTGTTCTGTAAGTCCCTCTTTTGCATCTAACATTAGAATACAAACATCAGCTCTCTTTATAGCTTTCAATGCTCTTAACACAGAATAATATTCTAAACTTTCTTCAACTTTTGATTTTCTTCTTATCCCAGCTGTATCAATTATCATATATTTATTATCTTTATATTCAATTAAAGTATCAATAGCATCTCTTGTTGTTCCTGCAATATCACTAACTATCGTTCTTTCTTCCCCTGATAATTTATTTACCAAAGATGATTTCCCAGCATTTGGCTTTCCTATTACTGCCAACTTTAAAACATCTTCATCTTCTTCTGGGAAGTCCATCTTCCCAATAATATCTACAACTATATCTAACATATCTCCTAAATTTACTTTATGTTCCCCAGAAATTGGAACAAGATATTCAAAACCTAAGCCATAGAAATCATAGACATCATCTTGTTGTTCAAAAAAGTTATCTATTTTATTTACACACAAAATAACAGGTTTATTTTTCTTTCTCAATATATATGCTATTTCTTCATCTAATGGATTAAGCCCAGATTTTCCATCTACAACAAATAAAATAACATCTGCTTCATTCATTGCAACTTCTGCTTGCTCTTTTATTTTTGCCATTAAAAAATCATTATTTCTTGGTTCTAATCCTCCTGTATCAACTATTACAAATTCAGAACCACTCCATTCAGTATCTCTATATAGCCTATCTCTTGTTACACCCGGCAGGTCATCAACTATTGCTATTTTATCTCCTACCAAGTTATTAAAAAGAGTAGATTTTCCAACATTTGGTCTTCCAACTATTGCAACTATTGGTTTCATTTTATCACCTCTTTAATTTTTTTTACTCTATATTATAGCATAACATATAAAAATATGTTAATTTTAAATTCTTTTATTAGAGATATATTACTAGAAAAATAAATAAAAGATATTGTAATAAATAAATTGATATATAATATGTTGCATTTAATTTATTATCTTCTATTTTTATAAAACAACAAAAACAATATAGGAGTGAAAAAATAAAAATAATAAAGTAACAAATTGTCATAAGTGCTGTACCAATCATAGATAATAGAAATGTTAATAACATTGGAGCTAAATATAGTAAAATTACTTTTACTAAAAGGAAAATATTAAATTCAGCACTCATAATTTTTTCATTCATTTTAAATTTTTCTATAATATCATTTTGTGGGATATCTTTAAATTTTCTTAATACTTTCTCCATTTTTATAAAAAATAAACCTGTTGTAATATTTCTAAAAATAATATGAAATATTATATAAATTGGGATATAAGCAGTGTTAATATAATCCCAAGGTTTTTTTAAAAGAAAACTTAAAACTAAAATTATTGTATCTGTAAAGAAAAATACTATTATTGGAATTATTTTATTTAATTCTATCTTCAATCTATTTTTCTTCAATAAATATGGATATGAACAAAAATTAACTATTAAAATAATTAACATCATATCTCTAAACAGCATCATATAGCCTATTTCTCTTTTTTCAAAATTTTCATCTTCTACATTTTCTTTATAGAAAGGTAATTCACTTTTTACAAATCTTACTTTTGATAGATAGCCTTGATAAAAATTAGTAAAAATTGGTTTTTCTCCATATTTTTTCATATATTTTTCTACTTTTTTTAGCTTTAAATTATTAGTACCTAATTTCTTTTTAACTTCATTTTCACTTAAAGCATAAAATTCCTTATTAGGTTCTATAATAAAATATCCAGTTTCTTTATTATACTCCTCTCTATCAACCATTCCTTCATTAATTAACCATCTAAAAAATAAACTCATTTCTTTTAATTCATCATAAGAATAAGTTTTTCCGACCCAAATGCCATTTAAATTTGAAATTTCTTTTACATATATGTTTTTCTTTAATAAAAATAAATCCTCTTCACTTCTTTCCAAAGGTTCTTCTCTTTCTATTTTTATGTCATCTTTTAATACTAATATTGTATTTTCATAATTTGGAACATATTTTATCAAATAGAATATTGAAAATGCTAAAATTAATTCCATAATAATTATTTTTTTCATTTTTTTAAATTCTCCAATTATATCTTTAATTTTTCTTTTATAACTGCTCTTATTTTTTTATATTCTTCATTTTCTATTAAAATTCCAAATGAAAATATTTTGTAAGAAGTTTTTATCTTTAAAAATTTTCTTTTATCTCCTAAGCCTCCACCACAGGAAAAATAAACTCCTAATTCATCTTTAAAAAATATTTCTTTTATCTCATCAATTTTTATTTCTTCATTAAATATTATTTTTTTATCATCATTTATATTTTGTATAACTAATGAATTTTCTTTTACAATTAACTTTTCTAAGATAATATTATATTTTTTAAAATGATAATAACTTATAGTGAAAGTTACTAAAATAAACAATTCTGTTACAATTAATAGGAAAAAAGGCGTTACATTCAAAATTATCATAATGCTTGGAAGTATTAACCATAAAAGAAGTGATATTTTTGTTTTTTTTATATATTTATGGTGATCAATAGATATTACTATTTCTTTATTATTTACAGTTTCTATTTTCATCATTTTTAACCTCTTTGTATTTTCATAAAACATCCTATATCCAAAGAAAGATAACTTTTTACTTTTGATATTCATTCTGCTAATTCATTAGCAAATATCATAAACATTTTTATTTCTTTTCCTTCTATAAATTTTTCTATCAATATTTTATCTATTATGTAAACTAGTAGATATATACTAAGGCTGTGAAATATTCCCATTGAATTTGATATCTCCACTTTTAATTGTTTTGAGTTATCAGCTTTTATTTTCTCTAATTGATAAAAAAATATAAATTTTTCAGCTTCTGATGCTCTTTTATTATCTAAAAAAATATTAGGTAAATCTTTTATTTCATCATAGTCAAAAAAACGAATTTTTGTTTTATCATAATTTTTATATTGTTGTCTTACATCATTTCTATCACTTTCAGTAGCTATTATTAGTTCATTATCAAAATTTATATCCTTATTTTTTATTAAATCATCATCTATTAAAATATATACTTCTATATCTATAGAAGCATTCCATTCTTTAAACATAATTCTATTATCTCTATACCATTCTACTAATAGACTATATACTAAATCATAATATATTGTACTTTTATCATAGTTTTTTTCATCACAATCCTTAATTTTTTTAAAGTCTTCTGTATAATCAAGAATAAATACCATTCCTTCTTTTTTTCTTTCTTTCATTTTTTCAAAGATTATTAAATCTCCTACAATATCTGAATATGTATAATCATCTTTTCTAAATTTCTCATTGTAATTCCAAAAATCCATTTCTTTTTGAACGATATCATAAAAATCACTCCAACTTTTTATTTTATCTTCAAAATCTATAATCCATTTATTTTTAGAGTTTTCATATATTGCCTTTCTTCTACTTTTTTCTGTTATAATTAATCTATTTTGTAACATAAATATACTCCTTATTTTATTCTTTTAAAAGTCATATAATGATCATCAGTATAATATACTGATCCATCACTTCCTCTCACAAACCTTTTACTATCTCTATTGTTAGTAACAGGATCTTTTTTATTAATATCAAACTCTTTATATTGAATTTTAGTAACTCCATCTGCTTCATATTCAGGTAAAATTTCTTCTCCTCTTTCTCCAATATTCTTATATTCTCTTCCTGCTTTTGATGGACCTTCTTTACCATATTGTCCTTTCCATCCATTTTTTTCATATTTTTCAAATGCTATTTTTTCATCATCAGACAAACTGTTAAAATTATTTTCTATAATTTGATTTAGATTTGTATTTTCTGAATTATTTGTCCCACTAGAACCTGAAGAACCTACTGCTTTCATAGCACTTATTTGTGAATTTGTTTTTGCTGCATTAATTGTACTTACTGTTGTTAGTCCAAGTGAATATGTTTCTACTCCAACTCCAACCCAAGATATCCCTAATGAAGTCCCTGCAGTCCCTCCTGCAGCTCCAACTCCAACTCCTTGTAAGCATTCTCCACTTACGCTTCCTATACAACCTACTCCTATCATTGTAGAATGTCCAGTAAGCTCACCATATTTATATGCTAAACTCCTATACTTATACTTTTCTGGGATTAAATTAGGATTAAGCAACATATCTGCTAAAATCGCCTCTGAGAAACCTGTTAAAAAGTGTCCTGTTTCAGTTAAAGTAATCCCTTTGTCAGAATCCCAACCGAAAACTTTTTTAACTCCGCCAGCAGCATCTATTTCTTGTTTAGGAAAATAATCTCCAACTTTTTCTCCAACATTAGCATTAGTTAAATCTATTCCATCTGTTGATAGTTGTATATCACTACTGTTATCATCTCCTAATTTATTCTTTACATAATCATTTATAGGTCTTCCTAAACTTTCTAATCCTTTTTCCTTATTTGTTTCATCTTCTGCTACT
>ERZ773263.829-NODE-829-length-20081-cov-3.291321_pt1 | contig 20081 bp, 18 predicted proteins | sample MGYA00511076_ERZ773263 | MGnify/ENA primary metagenome ERZ773263 (study PRJEB29015, sample SAMEA2738155) | human oral metagenome | biome: human oral; feature: human-associated habitat; material: saliva | place: China | collected 2195 ... | reverse complement strand
CGAATCCTCTCGCTTCCGCCAGGAAGTAAAAAAGACCCGTAAGGGTATTTTTTATTTCTTCGAAGAAGAAGCGAGGATTCGAGCCCAAGGTTCGCATGGAGCGATAGCGAAAAAAGGATACCACTAAAGTGGTACCCTTTCTGAACAATATTTTTATTCAAGCCTAATTAATTGTTTCCTCAAATATCTTTGAAATTCCCCATAGCTAAACATTGAACTTTCAATATAAGTTGAAGCTCCCTTTGGCAAAACAACACTTTGTATCCCGATTCTTCCCACTCCGAATTGTTCAACCGTCGGAATTGACTCCACTTCCCCATTTAAGTTTGTCGCAATATCAATCAAAGTCCTCACCTCCGCCATCGTAATATTCGTCTTCACGTTATTACCCAGTGAATCAATTAATCGAATTACCTTTGTTGGTTTTCCTAGCACACCAATCGAAAAAGCCTTATTTTTAATCGCATTGAAAATTCTTTGTTGGTTAATCTCACGATCAAAATTACTTCGCGATAAACCAAAATCACCACCTTCATCACAGCCCGCATTGCGTGCTCTGGCTAGCTTCAGCGCCATGCTACCATTTAATCCATAATTCATCCCCTTAGCAAGATCAAGGTGTTGACAGGTATCATGGATACCCGCATCATCATCTGCATAAACATCCACATCGATTCCACCCAGCTCATCCACCACTGTCCTCAATGCACTCCAATCTAAGGAAATATAATATTGTAGATTCAAGCCCGTAATCTCCGATATTTTCTTTGCAAAATACCTCGAAGCCTGATCTTTATTATTCTTATACTCATTTAATGCACACATATAAGTCGCATTAATTTTTCCTTGTGTACCGACTACGCAGTTCATCGTTTCCCCACCAGGTACTGTATAGTTCACCCAAAGATCTCTCGGTATACTAAAAATTTTCGACGTCTTCTTTTCCTGATCAACCGATGCCACTAAAATTGAATCTGTCAAAAGTCCCCCGTCATGCCCCTCCGCATCTTCACTGGTCCCAAAAATCAAAATATTCGTTAGATTATTTTCATCACGCGCCAGCTCCGTTCCAATCAAGATATCCATTGGATTACCCTTGAATACATTTGCAGTGTGCGATAACAGCATGTATCCAAAAATAGCAACACTAATCATCGCTACAATAATCAAACTTAAAACCACAATTACAATTTTCGTCCACAGAGGAATATGTGTTTTTTCCTTCTTGTTCTTTCGCTTCAATTTTTTGCGATCCTTCACCAACTCTTTTTCAAGTTTCAAAATCGCATTAACTTTCTTGCGTTTTTCTTCCTCAGTTTCTTCCTTAACAATAGGTTTTTCAGTGTCAGAAGTTGGCGTTTTATCTGCCGTTTCAGCTGGCGTTTCAGCTGCCGTTTCAGCTGGAGTTTCAGTTAGCGTTTCAGTTGGCATCTCAGTTGACGTTTCGATTATCTTATGCACCAAAATATCTTCCTTCACACCTTTTTCGGATACTGTAATCTTCTTCCCTGCCTGTTTTCTGACTGTTTTCTTCGAATGCTTAGTTTTTCTTTTTGACATCGACCATTCCTCCACTTTTTCTTTAACAATTTTACCACATAAACCACTAGTTTTTCTCTTGCATGCTATAATTAAAGCAATGAGTCACAAGGGTAATATTAGAAAAGATAATTCACTTTTAATTGAATTAAAAAACATCACTCGTAGCTTCGGATATGGTGAGGCAGAATCATTCGCACTTAATGATTTTAATCTGGAAGTTAAACCAGGCGAATTTATTATGATCATGGGTCCCTCCGGTTGCGGTAAGACCACCCTATTAAACATCATTGGCCTACTAGACTTCCCCACTTCCGGAAGCTATTATCTCGATTCTGAACGTACCACTGTTTTCTCTAAATCTCGTCAAGCCCATATTCGTGCCCAAAAAATTGGTTTTATTTTTCAAGACTTCAACCTTATCCCAAAAATGACCATTCTTGAGAATGTTTCCCTTCCACTTGTTTACGCTGGTGTCCCCAAAACAAAACGCCTCATCAAATCTTCCGAAATGCTTTCCTATCTAAACATGCAAAAACGCGAATATTATTACCCCTACCAACTCTCTGGCGGCCAAAAACAACGTGTCGCCATTGCACGCGCCCTTGTTTCAGCTCCTGAAATTATTCTTGCCGACGAACCAACCGGCAACCTTGATAGTCATAACGCCCATCTTGTTATGGAGGAACTTCGCCGCATTCATTCCAAAGGCAACACTATTATTATGGTCACCCACAACCCAAATCTTACTTCTTATGCTACCAGGGTTATTCATATGCTCGATGGCCGTATTGCCACCGATATTAAAACCGTCGCAGATGAAGATCTTCCTGAACGTATTAAAGTTAATTTCTTTAAAAAATCTTCAGAGCCCATCAGAGAGACTATCGACGATCTCCCTCAAGTAGAAGAAGTTTCCGAGACTCAAACCATTAAAGTTCGACCTATTCAACAAGTTGGCGCTAAAAATCATGAAGCCTTCCAATCTTCCATATTAGAATCCGACCGATTACCGATCGTTCCCCCTGACCCATCCTTAATTACAACACATACCGAAACAATATCAATCGAAAAGAATGAGCCAAAATCCCCTAACCTTTCCTACAAGTACCCGACCACCTCTGAAATCTCTATCACTAATCATGAAACTACACAACCAGCAAAAACCCCAGTCAAGACAGATTCAACATCAAAAAAGCCCGATTTCCCTGTTGTCTCGTCTACGTCAAGTGACGGTTCAATTCGCGTCGTAAAGAAAGTCACCTCTATAGAGGAGCTAGAAAAGCCTTACAAGAAATCTAAACTCAAAGCCAAGCCTGCAAAAACTAATAAAAAACAAGCGAAAGGACGCCGAAAATAATGTCATTACTTCTTCGTACTAATTTTGAGATCGCCAAAAATTCTCTCAAAAAACACAAGTTTCGCAGTTTTTTCACCTGTCTTGGTATATCAGTTGGTATAGGGAGCATTATTTTAATTCTCAGTCTTGCAGGCAGTATTTCGCAACTTATCTCCTCTCAAATAAAGGCACTTAATCAAGAACTCATTCTTGTTCGACCTGCAAACAATAAAAATGATCTTACAAATATTATTGACGAGTTAACAAGCTCAAATCATTTCAACAATTCAAATCTCACCATGGAGGACTTAACCAGAATTAAAGAGTCCAGCGATAATATCAAAAACATCGCCCCCCTCGCAGTTCTCCACGAAACCGCCATTGGTGACAACACCGTTGACTCAGCTACTATTTTGGCCAGTAATTCCGACCTTAAGGATATCCTAAACCTAGAAATCAAGTCCGGTAATTTTATCCAAGATAATAATCTAAAGTCAGCTGTTATTGGACATTCTCTTGCCCTTCAACTCTTTGGTTCCAGTGAGCCCATTGGCAAGACCTTCTCTTTCTCTGGTCACAAATTTATTATTATTGGCACTCTCCAAAAAACCGAGAACCCCATTAATTTTAATGGTGTAGATTTCGACCAATCCGTTATCGTAGATATTGAGCAAATCAAGAGCCTTAATCCCCAAATTCAACAAATCAATATCACCGTGAAAGATAATCAAAAAACCGAGTCCACTGCCCATCAAATTACTAAAGTTCTTACCGACCTCAAAGGCTCCGCCAGTAATTTCACCGTTAACTATGGTTCACATATCTCCCACCCCGCCAGCAACTTCTTCTCTCTTATCTCCATTATGCTGGGCAGCATTGCAGCAATCTCACTTTTCATTGGCGGTATCAGCGTTATGAATCTCATGCTTGTCTCCGTCACAGAACGCACTCACGAAATTGGTATTCGAAAAGCCATCGGCGCCACTAATACCCACATCTTTATGCAATTCCTCTTTGAAAGCATCATCCTCGTTCTTCTTGGCTGCATTGGTGGCTTCCTCCTAGGCTACCTCGTAGCAATTTTCTGCTCCACCTTCACCCCCTTCAAACCATTTATTAACCTCGAAATTTGTCTCGTCGCATTCTACTTTGCCTTTGTCACTGGTATTCTTTTCGGCCTCTTCCCTGCTTTTAAAGCTTCCAGACAAAAACCTATTGAATCCCTCAAATTCTCAAGTTAACCTATTATTCTCAAGCAGTTAACAAAATCTCAAACTCATACTATAATCAGTCTATGAGAATTTTGGGAATCGAGTCATCGTGCGATGAAACCGCTGTTGCTATTGTCGAAAACGGCCAAAACATTCTAAGTAATGTGGTTGTTTCACAAATTAATATTTTCGCCGCCTATGGTGGTGTCATTCCCGAAATCGCCGCCCGCTCTCACCTCGAAGCAATTCTTCCCGCCATCCATCAAGCTTTTCAAGAAGCTAATCTAAAAACTGATTCCAACCAAGATAATTGGTCTAAAATTGACGCCATCGCCGTCACCCATACTCCAGGCCTGCTGGGTTCCTTACTTGTCGGCACCCTTACCGCCCGTACTCTAGCCATTCTTAACCATAAACCATTATACGCAGTTCACCACCTCAAATCTCACATCTATGCTAACTGGCTCCAGAACCAAACCGAACCCAATTTTCCTCTCATTGCCCTGATCATTTCAGGCGGTCATACTCAAATCGTTAAAATGTCCGCACATCAACAGTTCGAAATTATTGGCACCACCCGCGATGACGCAGTTGGTGAATGTTTTGATAAAATTGCCAAAATCCTAGGTCTTCCCTATCCAGGTGGCCCTTCAATTACTAAAGCCGCCGCAACCGGAAACCCCAACGCCTATTCGTTTCCCCACCCCATGCCTGGTACTCTTGATTTTTCATTTTCCGGACTTAAGACCGCTGTTCTTCGTGAAGTTCAAAAAGTAACTAAAAAACCCATTTCTTTCCCTTCTTCACAACTAGCTACACTTCTCACTGATCAGCAACGCGCAGATTTTGCAGCCTCCTTTGAACAGACAGCTGTTGATATTCTAATCGAAAAAATTAAATTAGCCCTTAAGCAAAATCCTGAGACTGAGAGCCTCATTATTGCAGGTGGAGTCTCAGCCAATCAAAGACTGCGTCACGACCTCAACTCCTATATTGAACAACAAAATTCTAAGCTGCATAACAAAATTAACCTCTTCTTCCCTGAGCCACGATTCTCTGGCGACAATGGCGCCATGGTTGCCTCCGCAGCTTATTACGAAATAGTATCAAAAATTTCGCCAACCGATCCGTACTCTCTTAATATAATGCCTCGTTCAATTATTCAATAAACAAAACAGTTCAAAAGAATTCATTTCTTATGCAGTATAATATATTTATTATGCAAGATAGTTTTTATTCTGGTCTCAAAACTCAAGAAATTCAAATTATAAATCATACCATCCAATATCTAAATCAAGATTTCTTCTTAAACAAATGTCCTCAGCCAGCTCATCCTGATTTTTTGAAACCAGCTGTTGAACATCCCAATATTAGAAATTCCGTACGTTGCCTACTAATTAATCAAAATCAGGAAATCTGTCTACTCTATTCTCGGGCCAGGGATTACTATGCCATACCCGGTGGCGGGGTCGAACCAGGTGAATCTCTTCTTCAAACCCTGAATCGCGAAACATTAGAAGAAACCGGTTATTTGCTCAAAAATCCAAAGCCAATCGGTAATATCCACGAACAGCTCTACGATCGAGTCACTCCCCCCTTTTTCTTCTCTGCCCAGCCAGACAAGGTCCTTCACACAAATTATATGCCAGATGAAATCGAAGAAGATTATATTCTAAAATGGCTTTCCCTACCCAAGGCTCTTCAAATTTTTCAAACAGCCTGTAGTGAACAACAATTACATAATTTTCCCTCCTATAAAGGCACATTCATCAGCTACCGATTCCTCGAACTTCTTCAATATTTTATAAAAAACACGTAAAATCTATCATCGAGACCATACAACTCTAAAGTCGCACAATATTTTACTCACAACAATTCAAAAAATCTCACTTCCCAAAATACCTAATATAACGTTAAGTTAATTTCCAACTAGTGCAAAAAATGCACTAGTTTTTTTGTTAAAAACCTCTAAAAATAAACCGTCTGATCAAAAACAAAAATTTTAATCCGATCTCAAATAAAGATGCTTGCCATAATCTTTTAATTACTGCGGTTCCCCAAACTAGTGTGTATTGCATTAGTTAAGAATTACGACAATTCCCTTAACTGGTGCATAAACTGCATTAGTTAAAAAACCTCCAAAAAAGGAAAAATAGATCAAAAAAACAATCAAAAACAAAGGTTAAAAATCACACCCAAAAAATAAAAGGTTTAAAATCCACTCAAATCAAAAAGTGAACTCTTCCCTTCGTCAATTATTTCTTGTGCCTTAATTAGAAGTCGATTCAAACCTTCCGGCGAATTTGCCGAGCCAACATGAACAGTTTTCACAATTTTACTATGTTCTTTATAGCAAACCTGCACACCCGTCGCGCCAGAAGCAGTTTTAAATTTTCTAATATAAGCCACACCTACATTCTAGCACAGTTCCCCACCATTAATAAATCCACTCTATTTCCACATAGCCTAATAATTCCCCATTCCAATTCTTTTCTATCACCTATTATTAACACCCTATTGACTTAGCAACCCACAAGCAGTATTATAAACATAACAATTACTCAAACTTTTAGTTTTTTGTAATAATCTAAAAAATAAGTAATTGGTCATATCAAAATAGTGCTTTTATGAAATAAAAACTTGGCTGTGTCAAGCATAAATTTTTTATTATCATGATTAACACAAGTATTTTCACGTGCTTAACAGGGAAGCACGACATTTTTATGACTAATTTCACAAGTTTCACATTATTTTACTAAAAACGTAGATACAATTTATTAAAAGTAGTCACCAAATATCATAAATACCCCAAAATCAGGAATTTTTTCCAAAAAACAATCGAAGATATAAACGAAAATTAAAGACATAAATACTAAAAAATAAGAATAAAACAGGAAAATATACAAAAAAATAGGCATAAAGCCTATTTTTTATTCAAATCCCCAGTTTAAATGATAGAAAGTTGCTGTTTTAGTCGCTCAATCTGCTCCTCCTTCTCCTCAATACTATTTCTAGTCTCTCTAACTAATTGAGCTGGAGCCTTCTCCACATATCTCGGATTCATCATTCTAGCATTCAAAGCATCTAATTCACGGCCTATAGCTAAAATCTTCGCCTCTAACTCATCTTTAAAATCTACCACTACTTTCTCTGGTACATCAAGATAAAGCTCATGATTTACTGTTGCCAGCCTCAAACCGCGTGGGGAACCATTAGTCGAAGCAATTGACGGCACATGCGACAGGAATTTCACTAACAACAAGTTGTCATTTACTAAGATATCCTCACCGACGAGTAGTCCAAACTTTTTACCTTTATTGAACTTCGAAAGCGCCGTTTCTGTACCACGAATTTCAGAAATCACCTCTATTAATCGTTCAAAGTTTTCCGCCGAAATCTCATCATAACTCATCACTGATGGCCACATTGCATCAATAATCATTCCATCCGTCCAAGACAAATTCTGCCAAATCGCCTCTGTTACAAATGGCGCAAACGGATGCAACATGGTTAAAATTGACTCTAAACTAACTTTTAGCAGGGAAATATTCTTATAAATTTTCTGGCTTTCGAGGAACCAATCCGCATATTTATCCCAGATCAGTTCATAAATCGCTTCCACTGCCTCCGAAAAACGATATCCCGCCATACACTGCTCAAGTACACCCCTAGCCCTGTTAATCTCACGGCAAATCCAATCCTCCCCCATATTATTTGTCGTATATTGATAAACCTCTGGATTAATCGAATCACTCCCAGTTTGGTGTACTGCCGATTCTCTATCAGCTCCCAGTACTACCGAGACGTCCGTCTCAGAATATCCCTTCTCCTCCTCTTCTGCATCCACAATCCCCTGAACAAACCGAGAAATATTCCACAATTTATTACACAAATTACGTCCCGAAACAACAGAATTTTCCGAAAACGCCTGATTTAACCCAGCCGAACGTCCACGCAAAATACCCAATCTAAAGGCGTCGGAACCATACTGCATAATCATTTCCATTGGATTGATTACATTACCCTTAGACTTCGACATCTTCTTGCCATGTGCATCAAGCACTAAACCGTGTAGGTAAACTTCTTTAAACGGAACTTCGCCAGTCACATAAATCCCAACCATAATCATTCGAGCCACCCAAGCAAACAAAATATCCGCACCGGTTTCCATCGTGTTAAGTGGATAAAACTCACTCCCCACCCCTTCTTCCCAGTTTGTACAAACAATTGGCCAGTGTGAAGAAGAGAACCAAGTATCAAAGGTATCCTCATCGCGCTGATATTTTACGCCCCCAATCTCAATCTCTGACAACTGAGTACGTATATCAAATCGCCATTCCGAACCCTCATCATTTGCATCAACCTTTCTAAACATTGGGATCGCAATACCCCAAGGAATTTGCCTTGAAATGTTCCAGTCCTTCAGACCCTCAAGATAATTGATCAAAACTTTTAATTTATTTTCTGGATAAAATTTAATCTCATTATTATTTAAATGCTGGATGGCCATCTTAGCCAACTTTGAAGTATCCACAAACCACTGCTCTTTCAACATTGGTTCAATCACGGTTCCACATTTATAACAATGCGCCACTGAATGCTGAATCTTCTTTTCTGAGACTAAAAGCCCCGCCGCAGAAAGATCTTTTAATACTTTCTTGCGACATTCAAGCACAGTTAATCCTTCATAGGACGGACCACAAACAGGTAGCATTTTTCCATCCGGACCAATCACCGAAATTCTTGGCAATTCATGCCTCTCTCCAACCTCAAAGTCATTTACATCATGTGCCGGCGTAATTTTAACAGCTCCAGTCCCATACTCCATATCTGCATGTTTATCCGCAATTACTGGAATTTCTCGCTTCGTCAATGGTAGGGAAACAAACTGCCCCAAAATATCAGCATAACGTTCATCTGCTGGGTTAACTGCCACAGCCACATCTCCAAACAATGTCTCTGGACGTGTTGTAGAAACTACAACAAACCCATCACCATTAGCGATCGGATACTTAATTTCGTAAAGTTTACCTTCTTCGTCCTTATATTCCACCTCAATATCAGCAAAAGCCGTCTGGTGTTTTGTACAATAATTAACCAGCTTTTCACCTCTATAAACTAATCCATCTTGCCACATTTTCTCGAATGTTCGATAAGTTTGTCGCACCACATTTTCATCTAGAGTAAAGGTTAGATCCTTCCAAGAACATGAGGCACCCAGAGCCCGCAGCTGAAGCTCCATCGCTCCACGTTTTTCCTGCACAAAATCCCAGACTCGCGCATATAGCTCATCTCGAGAGTACATAAAACGAGTCTTACCATGTTTTTCCAATTCGCGTTCATAGACTACCCAGGTCTCACACCCTGCATGATCCGCTCCAGGCACATACCAAGTACGACGACCTCTTAATCGATAATACCTCGCTAAAGCATCTTCCGTCGCTACCGTAAGGCCATGGCCAATATGTAAATTACCGTTTGCGTTAGGTGGTGGCATCACGATTGAATATCTTTTGGATTCACGTCCACTTCTTCCACCCCTATCCGCTTTAGCCGGCAAGAATTTTGAAGCCGCTTCCCAGCCTGCATAAATATCTGTTTCAAAATCTGCTGGATTATATGATGGCGAAAATTTCATTATTCCACTCCTTCCGTTAATTTCTTTTGCATTTCCTTCATCTCTTCCTCTGTCATCTTGACAACTTGTCCATACTGATAATTTGGGTCAAACGATACAAGGTGTACGTGGGCATGAGGAACGTCAGTACCGATCACCTTCATCAGCGTGCGTTTTCCGAGAATTTTCTCCATCCGACTCGCCAACATTTTTACAGTCTTCATTACCTCTAGATAGTCTTCCATCTGCAGTTCATATAGCTTATCCACCTCAACCTTTGGTACTACCAAAGTATGTCCCGGCGTCTCCGGATGAATATCCAAAAAGGCCAACGTTTTTTCATCTTCATAAATTTTATAGCACGTAATTTCGCCCGCAATAATCTTCGAAAAAATACTCCCCATAAACTCCCTTTATTTAAATATGTAACTAAAATTACATCTTTCTCCTATTATAACAGAGAATTACCCGTCTTCTCTCTTTAAAAGAGTTACATTTTATGCTATAATATATGCAATATGTCAAATCATCGTGTTGGGTTATTCTTTTCAAATCTTTTTTCTATCATCATTTCTTTTTTGATCGCCTACCTCTCGCGTTTTGGTTGGGATCCCTCTGACGTTGCCTTCCGCCACCTCAAAGACTCCACTGTTTTCCTCTATCTTCTCCTCTCTTTTCTCATCGTCTTTACCTTTTATCGCTATAATCCCATCACCGCGAAACGCGGCATTTTAAGACATATTAAAGCCGCCTTCCTCACTAATATCTTCATGGCAATTATTTTTTCCACTATCGTCTACACCACTCATATCAGCGACAGTATCCCCCGCCTCTTCTTTGGCACCTTCTTTTCTATCAATTTCAGTATTTCTTTCTCCTGTCTATTTCTCATTCATCTAATAAAACGCCAGTATCTTGAGCATCACACCAAAAAAACTATTATTATCACCGACAATAGCTCTCTCGAAAAAGCAGTCTATGACATTCAAAAGCTGAATTCCGAAGATTGTGAGATTATAGGCATAACTTCACTCTCTGGTAAACAAGCTGATCGTTTTTATAAAGTTAAAATACTCTCTAGCAATTTAAAAACACAGCCATCAAAAGACACAGACTCTTTCTCTAAAAACCCCGCGCTTGAATCAATAAAGCTCAAAGAGCTCTCCTTTTCTACCCTCGAATATGTTAAACGACATCAAGTTGATCTTGTAATTTTTAGCGTAAACCATCTAGCTAGAAAAAAAATCGAGCACCTTATCGAAGCCTTTAGCGAAATGGGTATCGATTCTCTCATCACCATAGACAGCTTCGCTATTGAAACTCTTGAAACTAAACTTGAAGATTTTGGCACCACCAATGTCATTCGACTTTCACCACGCCTCTTCACCGATGGGGAACTACTTCTAAAACGCCTCATGGATATCGCCGGCGCCCTTGTTGGCTGTTTCATCTGTCTTATTTTTGGCCTCATCGTCGCCCCCCTCATCTTTCTTGAAGATCCCGGACCCATCATCTTTAAGCAAAAACGCGTCGGCCGCAATGGCAAATTCTTCTATATCTATAAATTCCGTTCCATGTACCAAGATGCAGAGGCCAAACTCCAAACTCTCAAAGATCAGAATGAAATGCAGGGTTTTATGTTTAAGATGAAAAATGATCCCCGTATCACAAAGATTGGTAAAATCCTCCGAAAAACCAGTATTGATGAACTTCCACAATTCTTTAATGTCCTAGAAGGCAGTATGTCGCTCATCGGCACTCGTCCTCCAACTGTTGACGAATACAATCAATATTCCGCCCACCACAAACGTCGTATCAGCATTAAACCCGGCATTACCGGTCTCTGGCAGGTCTCTGGGCGCAGTGAAATTACCGATTTTGAAGAGATTGTTCGACTTGATTGTTTTTATATCGATCACTGGAGCATCACCGGTGATATTAAAATTCTTTTAAAAACTTTTGCCGCCGTCTTCACTGGCAAGGGTAGTGAATAATTAGCTCAAAAAATAGCCCTCGCACGGACTATCGTAAAACAAAAAATAACCCTTTCGAGTCATTCTTTCTTCCTGGCGGAAGCGAGAGGATTCGAACCTCCGAGACATTGCTGCCCACACGATTTCGAGTCGTGCGCCTTCAACCACTCGGCCACGCTTCCACTTCTCATTCTATCACACCCTTCAGCTAAAGATAAATAACTCATACGTTAATACCGTCAAAATCATCGACTCGTGTCACGAAACCCCGGTAAAACTCATTATTATCTCTGTTGTGATATAATCAAGACATGAAATACGAACCACCTTTCTCACCTGGACAAGAAGTCTCTTTTAGTGATATTAGATCCATCGTCCCTCAAGCTAGTTTCGGTGGTGGTATGCTTTATTCTAACAGTCATAGATGTCTTATCCTTCTTAGTAAACACGACTCACTTTATGAAGACGTGTGGAAAGGTGACGTTCTATACTATACTGGCACTGGCAGATCTGGCGACCAAGATATAAATTACCGAGAGAACAAACTCCTCGCTAAATCACAAAAAGACAAACTGCCGGTCTATCTCTTCGAATCAAGCAACAAAGTCTATACCTATCGCGGAGAGGTTATTCTCTCTGAAAAGCCATATCAGGCAACAAAACCAGACAAAGATGGTCTGATGCGAAAGGTCTGGATTTTTCCGCTTTTACTCAAAAGCAGCGACATAGTAACAAAAGAATACATTGACGAATATATAGAAGAAAAGAAAAAGCAAGTTAAAAAACTCTCTGTAGACCAGCTAAAAAATCAAGCCGTCAAAAGCAGCTCAAAAACTAGTTCATATCGCCAAGCAATCTCCAAGCAATACACAAGAAACCAAAGCATTGCACGTTACACAAAACTTAAAGCCAACGGGATCTGTGAACTTTGCGAAAACCCGGCACCCTTCTTTGATAAAGACGGGGAGCCATATCTAGAATCTCATCATGTCGTATGGCTCGAACGTGGTGGTGCAGATAGTATTGATAATACTGTCGCCTTATGCCCAAATTGTCATAAAAAAATGCACGTCGTGGAAGACAAGAATAATTTTAATAAACTCTTTGCTATCGCCAAAAAACGTGCAAAAGAAAGTGGATATGGATCAGCCAACTAAAGTCTCTGCTGCCATCATCAAAGATGGAGATAAAATTCTCTTATGCCAAAGACCCAAAGGAAAAAGGCATGAATTACTCTGGGAATTTCCTGGAGGAAAAATTGAACCTAATGAGACAGAAGAAGATTGCATCATTAGGGAGATTCAAGAAGAACTCGATGTGACTTTAGGAAACTTAAAAAGACTCACCACAATACAAGCTGACGATGTCTCTATTACCTATTTTGAAGCAACAATCATTTCAGGGGAGCTCAAAATGATTGAACATAATGACATAAAATGGGTAAATAAAAAAGAGATTATTAATTTCAATCTTTGTCCAAACGATAAACTGATGACCGAAAAAATCTCTTTCTAGAATACATTATTTATATTAGACACCATCATTTAGGTGTTCATATTTTATTTCGATCAACAAAAAACTCCACCCAAAGGGAAGAGTTTTTCAAATAATTTCAAATGGTACACCCGACAGGATTCGAACCTACGACCTTTTGCTCCGCAAGCAAACGCTCTATCCAGCTGAGCTACGGGTGCAGATGTGGATATCATCTAAATCCAAGGACTCAGATGATACCCACCTAGAAATTAAATGAGCATCACGTTGCCGTGACATCTATATTATAGCATATTTAATTAAAAATCATAGAGGTGTGTTATAATTTATTTAATAAAAAGGAGTTTTATGGAAGAAAATAACACAAATAACGTAGCCAACCAACCTTTAAATACCGTTAATACCACCGAGCCTACGCCCTCCACACCTACTCCAGAGGCCTCACCACAAACCACAACCCAGTCCAGCACTGATGCTCTAAAACAAAAATTACAAGAGGTCTCCAAAAATCACCTTGTCAGTTTTATTATCTCCGCCCTCACAAAGCCAACCTCCACTTTTAAAGAAAAGTTATCCGGTTTTTCCAGCTTCAAAAAAGCCTGGCAGCTTCCCCTTATCACCACTGGGCTCTTTACTATTCTTTCCGTCGTCAATACCATTATTGCCAAAGTCTACACTCCAGCTCACAAATCTTTCTTTGGTAAACAAGTAGCCGCTTCTTGGAACTGGAAAAAACTCGAAAAATTTGATTGGTTCCAAACTATTTTTTCACAAATCATCGCCTATCTCGTCCCAGTTCTCGCCGTCACCGCTATTTACTACATTATTTCTCTTATCTTCAAAAAGAAAAGCAACTACTTCCGTCTGTTAACCATCGCCGCCGTTTCCAGTATTCCTGCCATCCTTACTACTTACGTTCTTATGCCCCTCGGTGCCATGATCTCACTCAATCTTGGCTTCATTCTTATGTTTGCTGGTTTCGCCTACTCTTCAACCTTAATTTATGAAGGTCTTAATCAAGACATTGACTATCAAAACGATCAACGTATCTTCGCAAATACCATCGTCATTATCACCATTTACGCTCTAGCCATCATCATTTTCACCTCCTTCCTCAAACAAAGCCTTGGAGATAGCGATTTTCCAACTCAAATCTTAAACAACCTAATGAACAACTAATTTGGTAAAATATACATAATGGACAACAATCTCGACCCAAAACCAACAATTTCAAAACTCACCGGCAGCCGTGCAGGTCGTATTAAAGTACGTCTTCTCAAGACCTACTATGGCAACATCTTAAAAGATATGCGCATTATCTGCATCACCGGCACCACCGGTAAAAGCGTCGTTGCTCATTATGTTTACCACATCCTCAAAGAGGCTAATGAAAAGGTAGCCATTCTTGCCTCTGAAGACGAGATTAAGGTAGGCACCCTCTATAAATTCTTTAGCGACGCCTGGAAAGCTGGCGCTGATTACTGCATCATCACCACCCCTGCGCACTCCCTCAAAAAAGATGTTTTCTATCAACTTCCAGTCTATCTAGCCGCCCTCACCGACTATGTCCCATCCAAACTTTCCGATCTCACTCCTGAAGAATACGCCGCAGCCGAAAATACTCTCTTCAGCCTCGGCCCCGAGTACGTCGTACTCAATCGTGATGACAATAACTTCCTTGAATTCTCAAAATTTAAGGGCAAACAAGGTACCGCCACTTATGGCTCTGATCACTATAGTGACACCAAAATTGAACGCCGCACTCTTTACCGCAAGGGAAGTGAAGCAACTCTAAACATTGAAGGCCATCGCTTCAGTGTCGCCAGTTTTCTCACCGGGGAACCAAACATTTCCTACATGGCTGCTGCTGCCACTATTGCTCATCTTATGCATCTTTCAGAAGATCAAATCATTAATGGTATCAGCAACTTCGACCCTGACCATATCACAGGATAGCCCCTTGTATCCTACTTGTTCGCAAAATTCTCCCGATAAACTATTCACAAAAAAATACAACCCCTCCGGTTGTATTTTTTGAACGTCTCTATTTCTTTGCCATTTTCTTTAAGACTTTTCGAACCACTTTTAGATCTTCAAAAGGTACCGCTCCCTCAGACCTTAAAATAGTTTTTTCATGTCCCTTACCCAGTACCAGCACAATATCATCTTTTTTCGCTAAACTGATTGCTTTTTCGATTGCCTCTTCACGGTCCAGAATAACAAACAGGTCCTTTTCACGTATTTTACCAGCTTTTTCAGCACCTCTCGCAAATTCTTCCGCGATTAATGTCCTGTCTTCATCTCTAGAGTCATCCTCCGTAATAATTACAATATCTGAATTCTTTGCGCCAATTTCACCTCTCTCTGCGCGTGTAGACTCATCACGGCGTCCCGCCCCACCAAATAGAGAAATAATCCGCGCTCTTTTACTCGGCACCACCGATTCAAAAACTTTAATAAATGCATCAGGTGTATGCGCATAATCAACAATCACCTCAAAGTCCTGCCCCTCATTCACGCGATTCATTCGACCTTCCACGCTAACAAGTGCCAAAATTCCGTCCTCAATCTGTTTTTTAGTTAAGCCCAATTTCAGCCCCACCGCCGTTGCGGCCAGGGAATTATATACAGTAAACTTTCCAGGGATATGTGTTCGGATTTTCAATTTCTCGTCTGCCTCTTTTACTTCATACTTCACTCCCTCCGCAGCCAGCTCTATTTTTTCAGCCTTTAAAATACCGCCGTTTATACCATATGTGATATATTCATCGACATCACTTGCAAAGTATGACCAACTTCCATCATCTTCATTAATCACCCCATACTTCGCTACTTTAAATAACTTTCTCTTCGCGTCCCTATAATTTTTAAATGTCTTGTGGTAGTCGAGATGTTCATGTGTCACATTAGTCATCACGGCAATTTCGATAGGCACACCATATATGCGATTCTGTGCCAATGCGTGTGAAGTAATTTCCAGTACTAAATACTCTGCTCCACTCTCCGCTATTCTTTGCATTCGCTGATTCAAGGTCTCAGTATCAACGGTAGTCATATGTTCGATCTGCTCTTCCAGCTTATCTACCCCCCAAGCCACCGTCGTCATCAAGCCCGTTTTATGCCCAGCCTCATTTAACATCTTCCAGATCATAAAGCAAGTTGAGGTCTTACCATTTGTTCCCGTCACTCCAATCACGCGCATCCGCTTCCCCGGAAACTTATACTTATGCGCCATCATCATCGCCTTTAATTTATGGTATGGAATTACTAAATTGTTATAATTTGGTATTCTATCCATTAATACAGTTTTCACACTCATTTTATACCTCTCGTTTTTCTCATTATACCATAACCACCTCTGTTAGTTTCCATTTTTACACTGTTTTTTTTATTTTCTACCCCATCTCGAAAATCGAAATCCAATACTAAATTAGCACTCTCCACTTGACAGTGCTAATTTTTCCTATACAATAGATTACAGAACATCGAAAATCGTTTAAAGATAAGGAGGAAAATGACCCTAAAACCATTACAAGATCGTGTCGTTGCTAAAAAAGAGACTCCCGCAGAAAAAACCGCTTCAGGGTTTTTTATGCCAGGTGAAGCAAAAGAAAAACCTAGTTACGCCACCGTCGAATCCATCGGTCCAGATGTTAAAAACATCAAAGTAGGTGACAAAATTATCTTCAAGGAATATACCACTACTGACATTAAAATTGATAATCAAGAATATCTAATCGTAAAAGAAGAAGACATTCTTGCAACCATCAACTAATTTAGTAAACCTATTATCTTAATATCAAGATTCAATTCGAAAGGAAATTATGGCAAAGAAAATTTTTTATGCTGACCAAGCTCGTGACAAAGTCTTAAGTGGCGCCAAACAACTTTACGACGCAGTAAAAGTTACCTTTGGTCCAAAAGGTCAAAACGTTGTCATCGAAAAATCTTATGGCAACCCCACCATCACCCATGACGGTGTTACTGTTGCAGAAGCTGTCGATTTAGGCAGCACCGAAGCCAATCTCGGCGAACAAATCGGTGCCAAACTCATCAAATCTGCCGCCCAAAAACTCAACAAAGTTGCTGGTGATGGTACCACCACAGTCACTGTCTTGACCTACAACATCTTAAACGAAGCTAATAAACTTATTGCCGCTGGCGTCAACCCAATGGAACTCAGAAAAGGTATCGAACAAGCTGGTCAAGAAATTGTTCAAAAAATTAATCAGACCGCCGAAAAGATTGCCGGCGATGACAAAAAAGTTGCTGAAGTCGCTACCATCTCAGCTGGTGATCCTGAAATTGGTAAATTAATCGCCGACGTTATCAGCAAGATTGGTAAAGACGGTATCGTCACCGTTGAAGCTGGCCAAGGCCTAGAGATGGAACAGGAAATTGTTGAGGGATTCAGTTATGACAAGGGCTACAGCTCACCATTCTTTGTCACCGATATCAATCGCCAAGAAGCTATTTTTAATAAACCCCTCATCCTTCTCACTGATAAGAAAATCTCAAGTAGCAGCGAAATTCTTCCAATCCTAGAAAAAGTAGCCCAATCTGGCCACAAAGATCTCGTAATTATCGCCGAAGAAGTCAGCGGTGAAGCTCTTTCACTTCTTGTCCTTAATAAGCTAAAAGGTGTCTTCAATTCGCTCGTTCTCAAAGCCCCAGCTTTTGGTGATCGCCGCAAGGAGATCCTCGAAGATATCGCCGTTCTTACTGATGCCATCGTTATTTCTGAGGATAAGGGCATGAAGCTTGAAGACACAGAAATCTCTGCCCTAGGTTCAGCCAAGAAAATCATTGCCACCAAAGACAGCTCTACGATTATTAGCGGAGCAGGTAAACAATCCGCCGTCTCTGATCGCATTGAACTCATTAAGTCTCAAGCCAACCTCGCTACCTCTGACTACGACCGCGAACAATACGAAAAACGTGCTGCCGCCCTCTCTGGCAAGGTTGCCGTTATTAAAGTTGGTGGTGCTACTGAAACTGAGATCGACGAAAAGAAGTATCGCGTCGATGATGCCGTTGCTGCCACCAAGGCAGCTCTCGATGAAGGTATCGTTACTGGTGGTGGCGTTACTCTCGTCAATCTCGCTGATCAACTTGAAGAGAAAGATGCTGGCGCCAAAATTGTTAAGAACGCCCTCAAGGCTCCTCTTCTTCACATTTTAGAAAACGCCGGACTCAATGCCCAAGCTCTTCTTGCCGCAGTTGAGAATGCCAAACCAGGTCAGGGAATTAACGTCATGGAACCTGAAAAAGGCCTCCAGGACCTCAAGAAAGCTGGCGTCATCGATCCTGCTCGTGTTACTCGCGAAGCTGTTCAAAATGCCATCAGTATCGCTGCTACTGCCATTACTATGGGTGCTCTGATTGTTGAGATTCCAGAAAAGGAAGACCAGAGCGCCAGCGGCGCCGGCATGGGCGGAATGTATTAAACTCATCCAATAAGGGCAAAATACACTAATCCCCCAGCAAACCATTCCATTAAATTAGAGAAGGCAAAAACCTTCTCTAATTTTTACTTTCTCTAATTTCTTACTAAAAAATAATCGCCCGTAGGCGATCATTTTAAATCTTAACTGTCTGCTTTTTCGACAAGGAAGAGCAAAGCCTCTGCGCGCACTTCTTCATTTCCAATTTCTTTTACGGCCTCATATGCAGAAGTAATCATCTCTTTCGAACCAGTTGTTTCGATCATCTGCTTATAAACTTTGAATTTCTGTTCCGGCTGCATCTTAATTTTATCCATTAATGGGTATAGATCCTGCAACATTTGCTTTTTTACATTCTCAAATTGATCGCCAGCCACCTCAGTATTTACCACTGGTGCATTCACCTCTACGCTTGGCGCTGCAACCGTCTCAGGTACCACAGCTGGAGTCTCCACTACCGGCTCCGTTGTACTAGCCACCGGTTCAGGCATCACCGCAGGTGCACCCGTGATTGGTGTTGGCTCCATATTTGTCAAATCCGCCATCACACTTGAACCATTACCCGCATCAATCGGATCATTAGACAAAAAATCTGGAATTGGTGGCGCTGGTGGCACTCCCAACTGGTCCTGAATATTAATGTTAAAATCTGCATTTGAATCTGTTGCGTTCATTGCGCCCGTCATTGGTGCGCCATCATTTTGATCCATTTACCCACCTTCTTTTATTCTATATTTTTTCCAGTTTACCATAACTGTTATGTTTTTTCAATTTTCTAAACTAAACTTCCAGTACAAAAATAAGCCAGTTTTCTGGCTTATTTTGCTAGAGAGTAATTATCTTAAAATCGTAATTTCTTTACAATCTTATCGATCATGTCCAATTTGACTTCTTCCATCGGTAATCTATGACCAAAGACATTTACGATCTCTTCGCCCTTATTCTCAGGGAAATATACTGTTACAGCCGGTGCAAAGCGCTTTTTTGGCATCAAAATAATCGCAAAATGAACATCGTCCTGCAATACCCCGAAGGCCTTATATTCCTCAAAAGCGTACATTTTTTCACCTTCCGTTAGCCCTTTCTCAGACAATACATACTGAATTTTTCTTGGTGGTCGTACCGAATAAAGAATTAGAGCAATCACTGACACGATAATTAAAGCTGTAAAAGTCCACCATTCAAATCGAATTGAAATCAGCGATAAAATCACACCAATAACCACTAGGCCTAGATACCAACCCATATTTTTATCATGTGAGACATACTCCTCCGCCTCCCATTGAATCACCTCAGTATTTTTTCCCATATCACCTCAATATTCATTAGCTTTTTTAAATTATATCACAACACAATATTTCTTTAAATTCGTTCTCTAATTCTTTAAAATATGCTAAGATAGAAGGGAAGGAGAGTTACCCAAGTGGCTGAAGGGGGCGGTTTGCTAAATCGCTAGTGTGGGGA
>ERZ773263.828-NODE-828-length-20084-cov-5.761296_pt1 | contig 20084 bp, 20 predicted proteins | sample MGYA00511076_ERZ773263 | MGnify/ENA primary metagenome ERZ773263 (study PRJEB29015, sample SAMEA2738155) | human oral metagenome | biome: human oral; feature: human-associated habitat; material: saliva | place: China | collected 2195 ... | reverse complement strand
GCGAGAACATACAAAAAGGCACATAAGTTTCTTTTCGAATTTTGTCCTCGGTAGGCTAATTAAGGATTTCTCCCCCTACTGTCTACGGTACATTTTCAACTGACTTATATATTTTAGTATATATTTCTTTTTTTGTCAATAGTTTTTTTTATTTTTTATTGGTATTGTTTTAAATAATAACATTATTTATGTCTATTAACATAATACTCTATTGCTTCACTTATATACTCAGCGAGCCCCTCACCAAATTTATCAATATTATTTTTAAATTCAAGATTAGCCGAATAGCCTTTCCCGATAGATATAAGAAAACACCTCTATTGTGCAATCAAATCCATATTTTCGCAAATAATTATACAATCTATCAACTTGATTCTGGACTTTTTCATCAAAATGCTCTAATCCTAATTTTTTACATTCAGCAAGTTCTCGAAAAACACTATTAAATTTTTCATTGACAATATCTTCTTTTCCTTTTTTTACGTTCTTTAGCTTCTTCTATTACTTCTTCTCCATATTTTTTTTTGCAGATTGCTCATATTTTTTTACATCCTCTAGTTTAAAACCAGAGAATTTCTCTTCAATTGACATATTTCCTTCTCCTTTATGACTTTTTATTGTATTCTCTATTGTATTTAATATTTGCTCGTAACGACTCTTTTCCTTTAATATTAATTGACGTTGTTCTTCTAAAATTTCGAGATGATTACTTTTATTATTTAAAATTTCAGCAATCTTACTTAATTTAAAACCTAAAAATTTATAAAATAGTATTTGTTGCAACTTATCTAAATCATTTGCTGTATAGCCTCTATACCCATTTTCTAGTTTTGTTGGTTTTAGCAAACCAATTTCATAATAATAATAATAATAATAATAATGCAACGTCCTAGAACTAACTCCACTTACTTCGGCAACTTCATTAATTTTCATTTTCCTATCCCAATTTTGTATTTATCTACTAGTGATAATATCATTATAAACTATTACAATACGTTATAGTCAAGAGAAAAAAGAAAAACCAATCCTTAAAATTTAGGATTGATTTCTTCTATAATGTTATTATTGAAGACAATTTAATTAGGCTTCAAAAACTTTCTTTAAATCCACTGCTTTATTTAGCGCTTCTGTAATTACAATACCAATAACCATAACAATCGCTTGCGATAATAGCAATGAGCCATAAGTCGTAGTAAATGCTCCAAAATTAAATGGAACTCTTGCAAAATTTTCACCACCAAATATTGTTATCTCATATGCAATTATTGGCATACAAATAATTAAATATAAAATAATGTTAATGACGTGCCTTACTATTCTGTTTTTTATAAATTTAAAAACAAAAATACTAATTGCAAGTGCAAGACCTGTTCCTAGTGTTCCAAAAAACACATCAACAATTCCTAAGGGGCTGAAAATATTAGCAATCGCTACCCCAAGAGTAATTGGGAACCAATACTTTTTGCTAAATACTACTAATTGTGATAAAGACTCACTTATGCGAAATTGAATTGCTCCGTATGAAAATGGAGCAATAGCAACTGTTAATACAACGTAGATTGCAGCTAATAATGCTTGAATAGTTAAAACTTTAACTGTATTATTTCTCATTATATATCTCCTTATCTTGTTTAAGAGAACAAAAAAACACTGATATGAGAAATCAGCGTTCGCAGTTTTTTTTATAGATGGATCTCTCAAACATCTTTTATTTATAATAAAGTCAGAAGACAAATAACCTTACTCATGTAAAATTAAATATCAACGTCTTATATACTATCATATTCTTAAATCTAATGTCAATAAAAATATTGATTTTGTATGAAATTTGCTAATACAATATAAAAAATTAAAAAAACACCTTGCATTTACATTTTCATTATGTTAAAATGAGGTAGTTGTATTTAACAACACTTAATTCATTGTAATTAAGAATATTAATTAATATTTCTTAGTAATAAAAATAAGGACCAGGAGGTGAATCGAATGCCAAACATTAAATCATCAGTATTAAGCGTAAGAAAAGATGCTAAAACTAATGCTGCTAACACAGCTAAAAAATCTGAAATGCGTACAGCTATTAAAAAAGCTAAAGTAGCTAAATCTGAAGGTGCTGCTAACGCTGCAGAGTTAGTAAACCTTGCTTACAAAAAAATCGATAAAGCTGCTAAAACTAATTTAATTCACAAAAACGCAGCTGCTAGATATAAATCAAACCTAGCTAAATAATTAAAAAAACTACTCAGCTTTCTGAGTGGTTTTTTATTTTAAGAAAAATAGAATTGACAAAAAATTCTCATCAATTCTATCTTAAATTAGACTTTCTTAAGAATATTTTTCTATATCAGTCTAAAATAATAGTTTTTATTTTTTACTTAAATTCATCTATTAACTTATTTATAAAAAGATCTAAAATCAAATATTTATCCATGTAAGATGACTTTAGTAACTTATCATAGTCTGCAGCAATAATCATGCTTCTCATAATTTTTTCTAAATCATAATGAGAAACCATTTGTGCCGCTAACTGAACTCTGTATGGATGAATACCTAATTCTTTTGCGATTTCTTTTTGAGAATAATGCTCGTTTAGAAATACTTTTACCTTATAATAGAGTCTAAGTTGCCCGCTAATTAATGAAAGTAAAAATATCGGTTCTTCTCTCTTCAAAACTAGTGAATTATATACTTCACGTAATTTTTTGTAATTTTTCCCAAAAAGTTCATTTGTTAAACTAAAGACATCATAATCTAAACTTCGCGTGCATAACAACTCTATATCTTTTTTAGAAATTCGGCCTATTTCCTCACAATAAAGAACAAGTTTTTCTAATTCTTTTTTTATATTAGCTAAATCCAACTGTGTGTAGTCTACTAAAAATTGAGCATCAGCTTTTGATATTTCTAATCCTAATTCTCCCACTTGTTTTACTATGTAATCAATAAGTTGATGTTCTTTAAAATTAGAAAACTCTTTTACTTCACCAATTTCTTTTAATTGTTTAACTATTTTTTTTCGACTATCAATTTTTTCAGAATTTTTCAGAATTAAAATAACTTCATCATTTATATTCTCTAAATATTTGGTCAAAACATCTACGTTATGTTCAACTTTAAGTTTTTTCGGTTTTGCCAGTAAGAAATTACAGTTTTCAGCTACTACTACTTTCTCATTACCGAATAAACCACTACTTCTACACTCATAAACTAATGTTTCTAGTGTATGGTCATTCATATTTATTTTTACATGATTAAATTCATCTACTTCTTTTAGATAATTTCTAGTAATTTCTTTTTCATAGTCATTTACCGCTTCAAAATTTTCACCGTAAATCACATAAACATTTTTCATCAATCATCTACCTCTATTTTAAATTCTCTATCTTTTCCTTTTACACTAAACTGTCGTTCACCGTAATAAAATTTTATTGTTCCTAAATCAAAACCTGTATTTTCTTTTATTTCAATAACCTTTATACCTTTAAATTTTGCAAGTTCGATTATTTCTTTGAGCTTGTGTTTATTTTTATCTAGGACTATTACTTCGTTAACCATATCTTTTCCCACAAGTTCGCTTGCATACCCTACCTTATCTCTTTTAAAACTCGTTAAAACAAGATAATCAATTTTTCTCTTCCCTTCATAATTCAACATTTGATTATATTCGTTTATTATATCATATTCTACGTCTTTTTTTCGAAAATCATTATAAAAATTTTGTATATTATTAGAGGTATTAACTAATAAATTATGCCTTCCCCCTCTTACATAATAAATTTCACCTTTACCAATTTTCACCTCTTCTATTTTATCTTCTCCTATATAGCTAAAACCTAAAAGCGTAAAGAATAGTAATAGTACTCCTAAAATTGCTAGTAAAAATTTATTTTTATTAAGATAAATTAATATACCCAAGATAAAAATAAAAATTATAACTCCAACATAATTATTATGTCTACCTATTACCACTGGTGAAAAATTTAAAAATAAATCCTGGATTTTATCAAAAAAACTAAAGGAAATATTCAAGATTGGTTTGAAAATTACATTAAACATTGTTGAACTAAATAAAAATACAACATAACTTATAAGAACTAACGGAAAAATTACTAAACTAAATATTGGAACTAAGAATATATTACTTATTATTGAAATATAAGAAAAAGTATAAAAATTCATGACTAAAATTGGCAAACTAGCTAAAGATGAAACTAGACTAATCTTAAACCCTGAAGTAAAGATATTTTTTGATCCACTTAAAAAATCATCCGACATAAGCAAACAAAACGTTATTAAAAATGATAACTCAAATCCTATATCAAATATTAATAATGGATTAATAAACAACATTAAGATAAACGTTGTCAGTAATGCCTCCAGTTTTGTCATATCCTTCTTTCGGAAAATAATATAAAGCATAATCATGCCCCCTGCACGTAAAACAGATGGACTAAAACCACTTATTAACATATAAAATGGGATAACTAAAAATACTATTTTCTCTATTATTTCTACACTAAATCGTAACCTTAACAAAATGAAATAAATCAGCGAAATCAATACCCCTAGATGCAAGCCAGAAATTGCTAGTAAATGACTCGTTCCTAAATTTTTATAGTTAATAATCTCATCTTTTTCTAAATATGCTTTATCCCCAAAAATAAGTGCTTCTATATAGCCACTTTTATCAAAACTAATCTCTTTATGAATTTTATTCCCTAGACTAATTCTCCATATTTTTATTTTCGAAATAATTCCTTTATTTTCTTCAAAATTTTTAATATCATTGACTTTTACGTTTTTAAAAATACCCTTATTTTCATTATATTTTTTATAATCAAAGGAATAAAAATTTTTCTTTTCACCAATATCTTCTATATCAGCGTTTACTTTTAGCATTCCACCCTGAAAGTGTTCTTTAAAAAATGTTTTTTCTTTTTCATCTTTAAGAATATAAGTGAATAGAACTTTTTCCTTATTTAATTTCGCAATACCTTTTAAATAATTGCCATTCACTTGAATTCTATCATCTATTGTTAAGATTATATCTATATTTTTTTCATCAGATATATGTGTGGTATTTGTTTTCTGTTCATATGCTCCCCGAATAAAAAATGCCAAGAAAACTATTATACAAATAATAGTTTTCCTAGCATTAAGGTTTTTATTTTTCCAAGTTATTAGTAGAAAAATAGTTATACATAGCATAGATATTAAAAAATTATAATTTAATAATACCGCCCCTAATGCTAGTATTGCTAATTGTAAGTAATACATTACTTATTATCCAAAAGCCTTTCTACTACAGAATTGACATCATAGTCTACTTTTCTTACTATAATCCCAGATTTTTCCAATAACTCTCGAGCATATTCATTATTTCTATAGTCATTTGCATAGCAAATTTCTTTTATCCCAGCTTGAATTATTGATTTTGTACAGTTCAAACAAGGAAAATGTGTTACATATATTGTAGCACCTTCTGTCCCTACTCCAAATCTTGAACATTGAAGTATCGCATTAATTTCAGCGTGTATTGTTCTCACACAATGTCCCTCAACAACTTTACAACCAACATCGATACAATGCTCATCTCCTTTTATTGATCCATTGTATCCTCCAGATACTATCCTTTTATCTTTAACGATAGTCGCTCCTACCGATAATCTACTACATGTAGATCTTAATGATAATAAGTGGCTTTGTGCCATAAAATATTCATCCCAACTAATTCTTTGCATAATTATACCTCTATTTTATCTTTAATTTTATCAAAAGTAGCTTTCCCTATACCTTTTACTTTTGTTATATCTTCTTTCTTTTTGAATTCCCCATTTTTTTCTCGATAGGCAAGTATAGCCTCAGCTTTAGTTTTTCCTATTCCAGATATTTTCATAAGTTGTTCTTTACTTGCTGTATTTATATTTATAATCGCATCATTTGAGTTACCTACACTAGAAGTTTCCCCAATTTGCTTTGGCTTCTCTCCCTTTTTCAAAATGTAAATGACCATCTGATCTCGTAACTTTTGGCTAAGATTTATATTAGATGTATCGGCATCTTCTAATAATCCTCCAGCCTCTTCAATTATATCCTTGACTCTCTTTTCTTTTGTAGTCTCATAAACACCTGGATTTTTTACAGCACCTTTTACATCAACAAAAATTTTGTTTTCATCCTCTTTTTGCTCCCCATTTTGATTATCTTCTGAGGATTTTTGAACATTAAAGTTTATATTATCATTATTACCCGATGATGAACTACTGAAATAATAAAACCCTGCCGCTACAAATAACACACTACATAAAAATGCAGCTGCTATAATTTTAAAATTTTGTTTTAAAAACAAAATTATTTCTTCTTTATTAAATTTCACAATTATTCCCCCAGTCTCTTATATTATAACACCAAAACAATAAAAGTGGTACTAGATTTAAAAGAATAAAATTTATTTCTTAGACTAATACCATAACAAAAAAGATAACTACGATTTTTTCGTAATTATCTTTTTTATTATTTATACTTGCAATTTTCCCCCGTCTTTATAAACTTCATCAATTATGGCTCCGCCTAAACAAACATCTCCGTCATAAAAGACAACGGCTTGTCCTGGGGTTACCGCACGAACTGGGTTTTTATAAACAACTTTTACTTTATCATCCTCTAATATTTCTACATCTACTTCAGTATCCGGTTGACGATATCTGAATTTTGCTGTACAAGTAAATTTATTAGGTTGTGGGTCTTTAGTTGTAAATGAAAGCGAGCTTGCTAAAAGACTATCAGAATATAATTTCTCATTGTGGAATCCTTGACAAACATATAGAATATTTTTTTCTAAATCCTTACCACAAGCAAACCATGCTTCACCATCTGTATCTTTTGTTCCACCAATTCCTAGCCCATGACGTTGTCCTATAGTGTAGTGCATAAGTCCTACATGCTCACCACGAATATTACCATCAAGGTCTACCATTTTTCCACTTTTTGCTGGTAAATATTGAGATAAAAATTCTCTGAAATTTTTCTCACCAATAAAACATATTCCCGTTGAATCTTTTTTCTTCGCAGTCGCAAGACCTGCTTCTTCCGCTATTCTTCTTACATCCTTTTTCTCAAGTTCTCCTACAGGAAATAAAATATTTTTAATTTGATGTTGTTTTAATTGTGATAAAAAGTATGTTTGATCTTTGTTGTTGTCCACACCACGTAAAAGTAATCTTTGATTATCTTCATCTTTTACACGAGCATAGTGACCAGTTGCCACATAGTCAGCCCCTAAATCTTCCGCATACTCTAAGAAAACTTTAAACTTAATTTCTTTGTTACACATAATATCTGGGTTTGGCGTACGACCTTTTTTATATTCATCTAAAAAGTATGTGAAGACTTTATTCCAATATTCTTTTTCAAAATTTATTGAATAATATGGAATATCTAGTTGCTCACAAACCTTAATCACATCTTCATAGTCTTTTTCAGCAACACAAACTCCACGATCATCTTTTTCTTCCCAGTTTTTCATAAAAACACCTATAACATCATACCCTTGTTGTTTTAAAAGATATGCTGTTACTGATGAGTCTACTCCTCCGCTCATACCAACTACTACTTTTTTACCATTACTCATTAATTATCCCTTTCTTTCAATCTATTTTCTAATCTTACAATTTTATCAATAACAAAATTTAAATCTTCCTTTGTAATATCAAAGCCAATACTTATTCTAACTGAATGACTAGCTCGCTCTATATCATACATCTCTGTAATAATTCGACTACCTTTTATATTCCCAGAACTACAAGCAGAACCTCCAGATATATAAATATTCAATGAATCTAAATACGTAATAAGTCGTTGTGATTCAATCTTCTTAAAATATATATTCATTATATTAGGAAGTGAATTATCCTTTAAGCCATTAATTTCGAACTCTACTTGGTTTTCCTCTAGTTTATCAAGAAAATAATTTTTCAATTCACGAAGTTTTGAGATTGATTTTAATGTTTCATCTACACAATCAGCAAGAACTAATGTTCCAAGTAAATCACTTGTTCCTGAACGAAGTCCATGTTCTTGTCCTCCACCCAAAATAAACGGTTCTACCTCACCGTTTTTTGCATACAAAAATCCAAGATTGTTAAGAGCACCAATTTTATGTGCAGAAACTGATGCAAAATCTAAATTTAAGTCAGAAACATCTATCTCTACCTTTCCAAATGCTTGAACAATATCACTATGTAATAAAATATTCTTACCTTTAATTATTTCTGAAATTTCTTTAAGCGGATTTATCATCCCTGTTTCATTATTAGCAAGCATAATAGAAACCAAAACTGTCTTATCATTTATTTTCTGTCTTAATTCCTCTAAATCAATTATTCCTGTTTTATCTACACTTAATTCATGAACAATAAATCCATATTTTTCTAAATGTTTAGCACTTGATTTAACTGATGGATGTTCTATAGACGAAATAATAATTTCTCCACCAGCAAAACGATTTAGTACATGGTTGAAAACTGTATTATTACTTTCTGTTCCACCAGAAGTAAATATAATTTCTTCAGGTTTTGCACAGATTGATTTGGCAATTTTTTCACGTGCTTCTCTAAAAAGCTTTTCATTCTTTTTTCCTAAAGTATGACCACTGCTTGGATTAGCATAAATCTCTTTCAATATATCCAAATTTTTCTCAATAATATCAAAATGTTTTCTTGATGTTGCCGCATAATCTAAATATATATTCGCCATAACATCGCCTCCTAATATTAATCATACTATATTTTAACATAAATAATAGCCGAATAAAATCAATATCGCTTTATATCTACTAAAGATGTTTTTATTACTATACAATTAAAAATATTAATCCCTTTCTTATTATTATCGAAAGGGATTTTTCTGTATCTATTTAGTTTTTATTCTAGTCTTGGTCATTAATATTATTAATCCTGCTAAAACTCCTGCAGCATACAATAATTCATTAAACAATCCTACTATATTATAATTATCAAAAATTAATCTAAGATATGTCAAATAGAAAAATGTCATTGGGTAAAACAGTAGTCTTACAATTCTATCAACAAGAGACTTTTTCATTACACTAAGACAAACCCCGATTATAATCGTTACTATGATAAACAAAACAGAAATATATATTTCTCCTACAAAATACATTGTAATAATATATATCAAACTTAGAAAACTTATTAATTTAAATATTACAAAATATGACTTATAAATAAACTCTATGGAATTTTTCAATTTAAACAAAGTGTTAATTATAATTAAAATTACAATATAAATCCCAATAGTAAGTTTAAATTGATTTTCAATACTATAGTCAAATCCTTGTGTATACAATAACGTAATATTCATGTACAAATATAAAACTATTATCGGTATATACGCCCACACATATGCTAAGAATTTACCATTTTCAAAATAAGGTATTTTCCACTCAAAAAGATACTGCCTATCTGATATTTCAGCTACAAGAGCACTTATAAAATATCCTGCAATCAAATTAAAAAGTACTTCTCGATAATTTAATGGAGTAAAAAATAATAAAATGAAATTTGCTATAGTAAAAAATCCCGCCCCCAAAAATCCACCAAAATAAATTATTAAGGTTGCGGGGGTATTCCTTCTTATTCTTTGCTCATAGTTATCAAAATATATCTTATTTTCTAAAACTATGTAATCATATATTCTTGAAATATTTGAAACATCTCTTTTATTTTTTAATATCCCAGCTAATAATGATCTTATCGGAAAAAATTGGATTTTTGTAAAATCAAGCTCACATAATTCCGCCCAAAAATCATCATTCATGTCAGGATCTTTAGTAACTATTTTAGAAAGTTCTTTCCATTTTTTTAAATCATTTATATTACTGTTTAATTCTTTTACTAATAACAGTGCTTCCTTGTGATTTTCTTTTGCTACAGCTGTTTTATCATTAATACTATAATTCACTTACTACCTCTCTATATCCTTAATTATTCAATATCTATAAATAATTTCTTATCAACTAATATATTTAAACTTATGTTTAAACTTACAATCTACATCACATAGAAAATAAACTATTTATTAATTTCTTCTAAATCTAGCGTTGACTTCGCATTTAACGTTAATGGATTTGCAAAAATATTATTTTTATAGTAATAATATCCTACCGCTCCCATCATCGCCGCATTATCACTGCAATAACTCATTTTTGGAATTAACACTTCTATTCCTAATTCTTGTTCAAGTTCTAGTACTTGCTTACGAAGCTCGCTATTACCAGCAACTCCTCCAGCTAAAATCAACTGTTTAACTCCTAAATTAACAATAGCTTTTTTCGTTTTTGCGATTAAAACTTCAACTACTGCCGTTTGAAAACTGCATGCCAAATCTTCAGGTACTATTTGTTCTCCACGTTGATTTGCATTATGAACGAAATTAATTACTGCCGACTTCATACCTGAAAAACTAAAGTTATAATCATTACTATCAATCATAGCACGTGGAAATTTGTATTTATCCTCACCTAGTTTTGCAAGTTTGTCAACTTTAGGTCCACCAGGATATTCTAGATTTAATTGCCTTGCCACCTTATCATAAGCTTCTCCTACTGCATCATCATGAGTAGAACCAATAATTTCAAAATCAAGTTCATCTTTTAAATAGACAAGTTCAGTATGCCCTCCACTAACTACTAAAGCCAATGATGGATAAACTATATCATTATCTATATTACTAGCATAAATATGCCCTGCTATATGATGCGCTGCAATTAACGGCTTATCAAGAGCATAACTTAATGTTTTCGCAACGTTTACACCAACTAATAACGACCCTATTAATCCAGGCCCTTGAGTTACACACAGTGCATCTATTTCAGAAAGTGAAGTTCCAGCTTCCTCAAGTGCTTCTTCTACAATTTGTATAACAACTTCTATATGTTGACGACTAGCAATTTCAGGGACAACACCCCCAAATTGTTTATGAGTTTCAATTTGGCTACTTACAATATTCGATAATACTTCTTTACCATTTTTAACAACAGCAACCGACGTTTCATCACAGCTTGTTTCTATCGCCAATATATTTATCTTTTCTTTAAAATCGTTCATTACTAAAATCCCTTACCATTACATAGGCATTTTCACCATTATTTTTATAATAATTTTTTCTAATATCAATTGTAGCAAATCCTGATTTTTCATAAACAGTTATTGCCGGCATATTACTCACACGGACTTCAACCAAAGCTTTTTTTACACCTTTTGTTTTTAAAACTTGCATTACATAAGTAAAAAATATCTGACCAAGTTTTTTATTTTGATGAGGTTTGTCAATGACAATTTTATTAATTTGATATTCATCCGACACTAACCATCCACCACAAAAACCTATCATTTCTTCATCATTAAATAATCCATAATATTCTGCGTTTGGATGTTCTAATTCACTTTTAAACATTTCCTTTGTCCATGCATCTTCAAAATTATCAATATCAATTTTTGAAAGTGCTTCTAAGTTATTAACATCTACTTTATTTATTTTTATCATTTTCTAGTTCCCTCTCTGCTTCTGTTTTCCTTAAATATTGTGGTTTCATATTATAACTATCAACAATTTCTAAACTATCATAAATTTTGACAACATTTGCTGCACTTACTTCATTCTTGTTATTTTCTGCCAACAATAGTTTTTCTTTTAGTTTTTTTATATCACGTCCCACATAAACAAATTGCTCATCATTGTTTTTTAAAAAGTTATTTAATTCTTCTAAAGAATAATAGTCCTCTTGCAAAACTTCTATTAATTTTTTATTTTCAACTTTATATACTGCTGCAAAAACATTATTACGACGTGCATCAATAAGTGGTACGATTAATTTATTACTTTCAAACTCCAAAAGTGCTTGAAGTTTTAAACTTGAAACAACTTTTAGTGGCAATTTTAAAGTATAAGCTAATGTCTTACATATAGCTGCAACAACACGAATGGCAGTATATGAGCCCGGACCATTACTTGCAATTATTTCTGTTAAATCTCTTTTGCTTTTTCCTGCATCATTTAAACAATTATCAATTTCTTGTAAAATTATCGCTGATAAATTGTTGCTGCATTCCATATTTCGTTGTGACAGTACCTTATTATTGTCTAGGCATGCAATCGAACAAAAACCATTTGATGCTTCTACTACTATACTTACCAATTTTCACCAATCCTTTCCTCTATTTTTCTATATTTCTCAGTTGCGATTATCTCTACATTACGTTCTTCACCATTAAGTCGAATATTGAAAACTAATTTTTCTAGTGGTAGAAATTCTTCTATAAATTCTCCCCATTCTATTACACATACATTGTCTTCATAAAAAATGTCGTCAAAACCTAAATCTTCATCACTGTCTTCTAAACGATATGCGTCAATATGATACAAGCGACCAGCCGGAAACTTATATTCTTTCATAATGTTAAATGTCGGAGAATTTACAACAGCTTTCACTCCTAAATATTCAGCCAAATATTTTGTAAAAGTCGTTTTCCCTGCCGCTAAATCACCATTTAACATTAAAAGCAACTTATTATTTTCAATCGAATCAGCAACTAATTTTGCTAATTTTTTAGTGTCTTCTAAATTTTTAATTACTATATTTAACATGGGATTTAAAATTTTAGACCTTTCAAAAATTTATTTATTAATAACATCTATTATAATAACACATTTAAAGACTTATTCCAATATACTAAGCATAAAACCACTATCTAAAATATTTATTTAAGTAACATAAAGAAACTTCCCAAAGTAGTGTCTTGACTTTAAGGGAAGTTATATTTTATATTATTTTACTACTCTTACACGAGCTTTTCTTTCTATAGGTGCTGCTGCTCCAACTATTTCGCCAAATGGCATTTGTGCTCGTAAAACTAAGTTAGAAGGAATATTCCACTCTTTTGCTACTTTTTCGTCAATTAGTGGATTGTAGTGCTGTATATTTGCTCCTACTCCAGCTTCTGCTAACGCATTCCATACTGCAAATGATGCAATACCTGTTGATTGTTCAGACCATATTGGGAAGTTATCAGCATATGATGGAAATTGTTCTTGTAGGCCTTTTACAACATTATGGTCTTCAAAGAATAAAATTGTTCCATATGCTGCCGCAAAATTATCAATTTTCCCTTTCGTTGTAGCTTTAGCTTCATCAGTTGGTAACAGCTTTGCTAATTCAGCATAAGTAATATCCCAAAATTTTTGATGATTATCACCTAATAAAACTACTGCGTGAGCAGTGTTTGAATTGAATGCACTTGGTGAATATTTCACTGCGTTATCAATTATTTCTATTACCTCTTGTTCAGAAATCGGTAAATTTTTTCCTAATGCATATACACTACGTCTGTTCTGATATAAATTTTTCGCTTCTGTCATTTTTTATTCCTCCATTTTATTTAGTCTCTTGCTAAATATTTCTTTTTGTTTTATAATTTATATATCTAATTATAATAATGTATATTAAAATAAACAAGTACGTTTTTTTATAATAGTTAGTATCTTTTTTAATAGTAATATATTATATCAACTATTTTATTAATATAAAAAATTTTAGGAGTTAGAATATGAAAAATCAAGAATTATTTGGAGCATGTCCCTTTTTTACTACACAAAAACTATTAACAGGAAAATGGACAATTTTAATACTACACATTTTGGATAATGGCGAAAAAAGATTTAATGAACTTCAACGTGAATTAGGAAATATTACACAAGCTACTCTAACAAAACAGTTAAAGCAACTAGAACAAGATGGACTTATAAATAGAAAAGTTTATGCCCAAATTCCACCAAAGGTCGAATATAGCCTTACAGATATCGGAAAAAAATTCAAAGGTGTTCTCAATGAACTTGAGAACTGGGGTGCAGATTATATTAATTATTTAAAAGAAAATGAAAACCATCCTGTTCACAATATCATGTAGGTGTATTTATGAATAAAGTAGAAAAAATAAAAAATAAATTAATGTTGCTTAACAATAACCAGCTAGATATTATTGATCGCTTGATAAACTCATGGCACCCAAAGCAAAATAATATTGAAACTAATGAAGATATCGTAAAATCAATCTATGAAAATACTATATCTCCTATTGAAGATCCACTTAAAGATTACTCAAAAGAAGAACTTTTAGATGAATATGGTGTTTTATTTTATAATCAAAATGAAGAGAATAACATGGAAGAGATAGATATACAATACAATTTTGAAGATAAAAAAGATAATCATGAGGATAAGTATAACAATCTAGATATTTCAGCGCTTATATCTAATAAACCTGCTTCATATGATGAAAAAAACTTAGATATTGATGATCTTGATCCACTATTTCCTGATACAGACTTTGATTCATTAACAGATCTTAGTAAATCGAAGTATGATAATTTAGATTTCAGTATCTTAATTTCTAACAAAACAAAATAGAACCAAGTTTGACTAACTCAATCTTGGTTCTTATTTTATATTTTTTTCTCTATTTCAGATGTTATTAAACTCTCGATATAGTTAATATACTTTTCATCTATAATTTTTGCATATAAATGCGGGCTTCTATACAAAATCTTTCTACCCTCTTCTAAAATAGCTAATGCTTTTTGAGGATTATTTTTCACACGCCATTCATATACTGCTAATATTGTTTTATTTTGTGGTTCACGTGCTTTAAGTCTAGCTTTTACATTTTTATTAGCAAGTAATTCGTCTATTAAGTTTGAATTAGGTTCAAAAAGACTCGTCAATTGAATCAAGCTACGCATTACTTCTATTTTATACGGTAGTATTAAGTCTGGATTCTCATAATACAGTTTTAATAACAAATCATATACTTTTTCTAATTCAAATTTATCTTGATAGTATTCTATTTCCATAAAACTTAGAAAATCTGTTATATAGTTTCGCTCGTTTACGTCTAACTTTTTAATTTCTTCTAACACTTCTGGGTAACTTACTACGTAAGACTTTCCTTGAGTTGCGTAATAATTTACTATAAGACTAAGATGAATCGCATATCTATTAACCTCGTTTTGCAAGCAAAGCTTCATACTCATTCCGTCATTGAATCCCATAGGAATTGCGTTAGTAAGTGCTAGTATTATCCCGATAAGTGCGAAGAGTAAGGTATAAAAGCTTGGTGCGATAAGCCATACTAAACCTGAAAATACGATATTAAATGTTACTCCACCGGCTAGGTATAGCTTAAATGGAAATGTTCCATTTTTAATCCTTGGTGGACTCATTAAACATTGTCCTCCAGTTCCATCTACACCTTGAACAGTTCTAAGGCGAATTTTATCATTTTCCTCTTTATCGATTAAAACATTAAACACTCGGAAACTAACGAATTTATATCCAGTTAAAAGTCCAAAGACCAAATGTCCAGCTTCGTGGATTATAATATGCAAAACAAAACTAATTACAGCTGCTAAAACTAGTAACAAGAAGTTCGGCTCTTGAAGTGAAACTATTTTATCTTTTGCTAAATTCGCAAGTACATACCCCCCACAAAAACCAACACCTAATATAACTACAAACTGAAAAATCCCATTTAATACTTTATTCATTCCTCATCCTCTTTCTATAATTTGATTTTATTAAGGTATAATACTAATATATTTCTTATATTTTTTCATGAACATAATTCATCACTTCTGTAATTTGCTCTTTATTTTCAACAGATATAATTATTATAGTATTTCCCATTGCCGCTGAAAAAACTTCTGGAACTGTTGTTATCATTCGAATACTATAAGAATATTTAGCTTTAATATCTTCAAGCGAATTTTTATATTGATATCTATTACGTCTTGATAATGATAGTGTATATTTATTTGTTATAATATCTTTTATTTTTTTATCCAATACTACATCAGCATAAATTTCATATAAAGAAATATTATAAGAATAATTGTATAAATCTATACATGTTCCGCCAGCAATACGATTATTATATTCAAGAGCAATATACTCACCGTCCGGAAGTCTAAAGAACTCTATATGGAAAAATCTTTCTCTAATACCAAATTTATAAACTATTCGTTGACCTAATTCTTTTAACTTTGGATCAATGTTGGGTTCAATAATATTTGCATAATCCAATCCATTATTGACCAAGTCAAGTGTAGGTTGTGTATAAATAAAACTTGTCTCAAATACAATATCTCCATGTTGATTAGTTAACCCATCATATGTACAAAGAACGCCATTTTCCACAAATTCTTCAAAAAAATAACTTACCTTTTCATTCCATTCATTAATAAACTCTTCTACATCTCTTTGAGTTAATAATTTGTATGTATTGGCAGAACCTACACCATTATCTGGCTTAGCAATAAGTGGTAATTCCAATTTTTTCAGAATACCATTTAATTCTTCTTTATTGTTAGCAGCATAACCCTTGGCTACTCTCGCCCCTGCTTCTTTAAACATAGTCTTCATTTTTGATTTATATTTCGTAAGTTCTAACTGTTTAGGTTTAACTCCATAAACATTAAAATCTTCGCGTAACCTAGCATCTAGTTCAAGCCAATATTCATTGTTAGATTCTATTCTATTTATTTTCCCATGTTTGTATGTTAAAAATGCAACTGCTCGAAAGACTTCTTCATAATCTTCTAAGTCATTAACTCTAAAGTATTCTACCAAGTTATCCTTTAATGTTTGACTTAATGCATCATAACTTTCTGATCCCACTCCTAATACATTAATACCTTTTTCTTTTAATCCCTTCGCAAAGAACTCTTGACTTATTGGAAAGTTCGGAGATACTAATAAATAATTCATAATTTTTCACCCTACCCTTCTAATTTTGTTATTATTCTAACATAAAAGATAAAATTTTTCTATACATTTCCTGAAAAACGTATATTAAAAGGCTTTGGAATAATCCAAAGCCTTCTTTTATTCTTTTACTCTTACTGTAAGTTGTTCTAAATATTTTTTAAGTGTACTATCAATTTCATCATCCATACCTTTAGTTGCATTTAGATCTACTTTAATTTCTACTTTTTCATTATATGTTTGAGTCATAATGATATTACTTAATACGCAAATATTCGATACAACACCGCAAAACTCAACTTCCTCATAATCACTACGACTTATATATTTTGCTAAATCAATGCTACCAAAAGATGTTTTATTGAAAACCTTCTTAGCATGTTTTTCATATTTTGCTACTTCACCATATAACCCATGTCCTTCTGTATCAATTATACAATGTTCTATTGGGATATATCGACCTTCTCTTGTAGTTAAATAGTTAGTATAATGCGTATCTTTTGTAAACATTATATCTTGGTTATCTTGTCTATATTTTTCTATTTTATCTACAATAACTTTTTCTAATTCCCTTGCACGCTCGACTGTTAGTGAGCCATCAACAAAATCTTTTTGATAATCTACTACTACTAACAATTTTTTTGTAGTATTATTTTTCAATGTAATTCTTAAATAACATAAAAATGAAATCACTAATAATATTATTGCCAAGTAAAATAAAACATCCGTAATAAATTTGGGGTGAAGCATTGGTGTAGTCGAAAATTTATAAATTATTACTGCTATCGAAAAAATAATAGGCAGAATAAAAATTAATACTCTTTTTTTAATAAATGTCGTAAATTCTCTAGTACCCAATTTTTTATAAATTAAATATATAAATAATCCAGCTAATCCAAATAGCATTGCTAATGTTCCATATTTGTGCATTAAATGGAATACAGGTTTGGCACTAGGCCCTAAAACGTAACCTAAAGTAGTAAATGTTCCTACCCAAGCAATTCCTCCAAAGGTAGAATAGATATGAAATCTTTTAGCATCTACTTTTGTTATTCCATAAAAATACCCTAATATATGGCGAACCCCAGGTAAATAATATGCGATTATTATTACAATATTCCCATATTTATTAAAGAATTCTGATGCTTTTGTCATTCTGTAAGGTGTAAGCCCTATATATGAACCATATTTTTCTATAGCTTTAACTCCTAATCGACGTCCCACTTCGTAAGATAGCTGCATTCCTATTATTGTCCCTAATGCACTTGCTAATATCATTCCTAAATAACTTGCATGTCCTCCATAAGCCATAATACCAGCAAGAAGCATCATTGTTTCACCTGGAAGTGGCAAAGCTGCAAATTCTAAAATCATTGATATAAACAATATCAAATATACATGTTCAGTCAATAGTTTAAATAACATTTCCATTTATAAACTATTCTCCTTATTAAAATTACTTTTAAATTATATCATATTTAATTTTTCTTATCTACTCTAACATATTTAACTAATACTTACTTTAAACAAAATAAAAAAATCTGAAGCTAGAGAATTTTTTCTAACTTCAGATTTTCTTATTAAACTAATACTTTATCATTTTCTTTTCTCTCTTTTGGAGATTTACGAACTGATACTTCTATTTTTCCTTTTTTATTTAACTCTCTAACTTTCAACACTGCCCATAGTTGTGCGGCGATGAATAGAGATGAGTAAAGACCAAATATAAGCCCAATAAGCAATGCTACATTAAATGTATAAATTGAGCTACTTCCTACTAATAACATAACGACAACTGTAATAATAACAGTTAATACAGTATTAATAGAACGAGTCAATGTTTGACGTAATGATACATCAACAAGTTTGTAAATTTGCTCTTTTGATGTCAATACTTTTTCATGACGCATATGTTCTCTAATCCTATCAAATGTAACGATTGTATCATTAATAGAATACCCGACAATTGTAAGAACTGCAGCAATAAATGTAATGTCAACTTCTAAACGTAAAATACTTGTTATAAAGATAATTACTGCTACGTCATGTAAAAGAGCTATAACACTAGTAAGCCCCATACGCCATTCAAATCTAAATGCCACATAAAGAATGATACCAATTGAAGCATACATCAATGCGAATAATGCATTTTTTGCAAGCTCTTTTCCTATTACTGGCGATACAACGCTTAGATTAGCATCTTTATTGTATTTTTTAGAGAAGTACTCTTTTATTTCAATAGCTTTATCTTGTGCAAAACTATCTTTAGAATGAACAGTTGCTTGTTTTTTATCTGGTGTTAAAACAATTTTTTCGTCTTTCACTCCAAGCGATGATAAGTCTTGTTTTACTTGTTCAGTTGTAAATTCTGTATTTGATGCTACGTCAATACGTGTACCACTAGAAAAATCAATTCCTAAGTTAAGTTTAAACATTCCTAACGAGATTGTCCCTGCAATCATAATTGCTATACTAAATGCAAAGAATTTCTTCATATTCTTTGTAAAACTTAACCATTCAAATTTTGTACTTAAGTTTAATGAATTAATTCCAAATTTAGATTCATGAATCGATTTTTTATTAACTCCAAAATATCCTGGATTGTTGTTAAAGATATTAGAATTTACCAACAAGCTCAATAACATTCTTGTACCAAATACTGACGTTATAAAGCTGACTAGAATTGATAGTAATAGCATTGTTGCAAAACCTTTAACACTACTTGTACCAAAGATAAATAATACTATAGCTGCTATTACTGTTGTAAATTGAGAGTCAAAAATAGTCCAAAGTGATTGACGTGCTCCATCTAGATATGCTTTCTTAAGTGGATATCCTGCACGAACTTCTTCTTTAATTCTCTCGTACATAATAATATTAGCATCAACTGCCATACCCACCCCAAGAATTAAGGCTGCAATACCTGGCAATGTAAGGACACCTGAAATCATATTAAAGAATACAACTGTAATATAAACATAAGCTACCATCATTACACTTGCTACAAACCCAGGTACACGGTAAACTATTAGCATAAATAAGCAGATAATCCCCAGTGCAATAACCCCTGCTAATACTGTTTGGTTTAATGCATCTGCTCCAAACTGTGCCCCAACTGAGTTTGAATAGATCTCAGTAAGTTTAACTGGTAAAGCACCAGAGTTAAGTAATGCTGCCATTTCTTTAGCTTCTTTTACTGTAAAGTTTCCCGTGATTTGAACATCTTTTGAATTAATAGTTTGACTTA
>ERZ773263.826-NODE-826-length-20112-cov-20.492995_pt1 | contig 20112 bp, 20 predicted proteins | sample MGYA00511076_ERZ773263 | MGnify/ENA primary metagenome ERZ773263 (study PRJEB29015, sample SAMEA2738155) | human oral metagenome | biome: human oral; feature: human-associated habitat; material: saliva | place: China | collected 2195 ... | reverse complement strand
CTGGTGACCAAATGATCCTTGACGGACCACACCGTGGTGGTGACCTTCGTCGTGCTCGCGCTGGTGCTGCAAACATCGTTCCTAACTCAACTGGTGCTGCTAAAGCTATCGGTCTTGTAATCCCAGAATTGAACGGTAAACTTGACGGATCTGCACAACGCGTTCCAACTCCAACTGGATCAGTTACTGAATTGGTAGCTGTTCTTGAAAAGAACGTTACTGTTGATGAAGTGAACGCAGCTATGAAAGCAGCTTCAAACGAATCATACGGTTACACAGAAGATCCAATCGTATCTTCAGATATCGTAGGTATGTCATTTGGTTCATTGTTTGATGCAACTCAAACTAAAGTTCTTGATGTTGACGGAAAACAATTGGTGAAAGTTGTATCTTGGTACGATAACGAAATGTCATACACTGCACAACTTGTACGTACTCTTGAATATTTTGCAAAAATTGCTAAATAATTCATCAGTATAGAAAAGGGAGGCTTGCCTCTCTTTTTTTGTTGTCATTCGCTCCTCGGCTCAGACTTGTGGAAGTTGGGAGTTGAATATGTATAAAAATTAAATTAGAATGTTGATAAAACTCCAGAGTTTCCACTCGTTTGGTCGTTATGACCAAGCTACAATAAAAACAACTTGACTTTACCCAAATCAAGTTGTTTTTTTACTATGTAAGGATTGTATTGCTAGATTTCTTCATCTGGTGTTAAAATCATTGGGATGATAATGGGCTCACGCTCTGTGTTTTCATATAAAAATGGTCTAAGAGCATTTACGATAGCACCATTGACTGACTGAATGCTAGCATCTTTATTTTTTAATGCAATACGAATCGCATTGAAAAGAATACGTTGGCTATGACGGATCAGTTCACCTGATTCACGCATATAGATAAAACCGCGACTAAGAATATCAGGACCAGCCAAAATCATTTTTGATTTAAAGTCAACGGTAGCTACTGCAAGGACAACGCCATCTTCGGAAAGGTCACGTCTGTCGCGAAGGACTGCGGCACCGATTTCTCCGATACGATTACCATCAACATAAATATCTTGGGCATTGAAACTTCCTGCAATACGAGCTGAATTGGCAGTTAAAGCAAGGACGTCTCCATTGCTCATGATAAAGATATTCTTTTTAGGGATGCCTGTATCCATTGCAAGCCCGGCATGGACTTTTTGCATGCGGTATTCACCATGGACTGGCATGAAATACTTCGGTTTTATCAAGCGAAGCATGAGTTTTTGTTCTTGTTGCCCTCCGTGCCCAGAGGTATGGATATTATTGATTTTTCCATGGATAACATCAACGCCAGCTTCTGAAATGGTGTTGATGAGCTTATTGACACTGGTGGTATTTCCAGGGATAGGACTAGAAGAGAAAATCACTGTATCACCTGGTTGAAGCTGCACTTGACGATGTGTTCCATTCGCAATGCGTGAAAGAGCTGCCATTGGCTCTCCTTGACTTCCTGTACACATGATTAGAATTTCATTTGCAGGATAATCTTTAATTTCATTTGGTTCAATGAACGTCCCTTTTGGGGTTTTGATATAACCTAGTTCGATTCCGTTGACAATGGCTTTTTCCATTGAACGTCCAAAAACAGCAATTTTTCGGCCAGTTTTAACCGCAGCATCCGCAGCTTGTTGAAGACGGAAGATATTTGAGGCAAAGGAGGCAAAAATAATCCGCCCGTGAATGCCTTCAATGATTTTCATGATAGATTGACCAACGACTTTTTCGGAATTTGTGAAAGTTGGAATTTCTGCATTGGTGGAATCAGAAAGAAGTGCTAGAACGCCATCTTCCCCAAGAGCTGCCATTCGATGTAAATCTGCTGGCTCGCCAACGGGGGTAAAGTCAAACTTGAAGTCACCCGTACAAACAATTTTCCCTTGAGGTGTGTGGATGACAATTCCCAAAGGCTCTGGGATAGAGTGAGTTGTGCGGAAGAAGGTTGCTTTTAAATTTTTAAATTGAAGTTCGGTATTTTGATTGATTTCGTAGAGTTTAGCGTCACGTAAAAGTCCGTGCTCTTCCAATTTACCACGAATCAGTGCAAGGGCAAGTGGTCCAGCATAAATGGGAACATTTGCTTGCTTGAGAAGGAAGGGAATCCCTCCGATGTGGTCTTCGTGACCGTGAGTAATCAACACTCCTTTGATACGGTCAATATTTTCTACGATATAAGAATAATCAGGAATGACATAATCAATCCCTAAGAGGTCGTCTTCAGGAAATTTAATCCCTGCATCAACGATGATAATCTCATCTTGGTATTCAATCCCGTAGGTATTTTTTCCGATTTCTCCTAAACCACCAATGGCAAATACACCGACTTCTTCGGGTTTTAAAGTATATGACATGGTTTAGAGCTCCGTAATTGTAAAGTTGCCTGATTCTTTTTCGTATTCTAAATGTTTGTCAGACAAAAGTGTAATCAATTCAACATTATAAGGTGTTTTTTCTTCGACGAGTTTCCGGGCTTTGATGCGTCCTTCTAGTTCGTCTTTGGCGTCAATATCCAAGTAGAGAGAATGCGTGTTTTCCCGACGTGGATTGCGTTCTTTTGTTTCTTGATAAAAAACTTTGTAAATCATTTCAATTCCTTTCTCATTCATGATCAATCTACCAGAAAATAGCCACCTTATTTTCAAGGGCGGTCTCCATCTATTTGATTTTCTGGGTAATAAATTGATTTTGATACGTTACAATTATAATCATTATATCATAAAAAGGTTATTTAGTAAAAGAAAGAAGTGAGAAAAACTAGGAAAACGATTTTCAAAAGGTCTTGTTTTTTTGGAAATCATATTGAGGAAATCCGTATTTTTTGTAGTATAATAGAAAGTAGATTATCACAAAGGAAAGATAAGAATGAAAGTTTTAGCTTTTGACACATCCAGCAAAGCCCTAGCAATTGCGATTTTAGAAGATGATAAGTTGCTTGCTGAGATGACGATAAATATTAAGAAAAATCATAGCGTTACATTGATGCCGGCTATTGATTTTTTAATGGAAAGTTTGGATTTAAAACCAACTGACTTAGAACGCATTGTGGTTGCAGAAGGTCCGGGTAGTTATACAGGTTTGCGAATTGCTGTGGCAACAGCCAAAACGTTAGCACATACGCTTAAAATAGATTTGGTAGGAGTTTCTAGCTTGCGAATTCTGGTGCCAGAGGACATTGACGGCTTGGTCATTCCTCTCATGGATGCTAGACGCAATCATGTCTATGCTGGTTTTTATGAAAATGGCAGAGCAGTTCAGCCAGAAGCTCATTTATCTTTTGAAGAAGTGTTAGAAAAAGCCAAGTCTGCTTCTCAGGTAACTTTTGTAGGAGAAGTGGAAAATTTTGCGGAGCAGATTCAATCCGCTTTGCCAGCAGCTCTTATCAAAGCAACCCTGCCAAGCGCTGTGCTCCTTGCTAAAATCGGTCTGCAACTATCGGATCGTTCTGTTCATGATTTTGTGCCGAATTACCTCAAGCGAGTGGAAGCAGAAGAGAATTGGCTCAAAAATCATCAAGAAACGAGCGATTCTTACATCAAGCGCTTATGATTGAGATTAAAAAAGATGAAAAAAAGCAGGTTGCTGATTTGGCAGAGCAGATTTACCAAGTATTAAAAGATGTGTATGCTGTCAGTCCTTGGAATATAGAGCAGATTGAGAAAGATTTACAAAATCCTCTGTCGGTTTATGTTTTGGCTTTGGAAGCTCAAAATTTAATTGGCTTTCTGGCTTTTCAAGGGTCGGATTTTGAAGCGGAAGTTTTACAAATTGCGGTTAAGAAAGCCTATCAAGGACAAAAAATTGCGACCGCTTTGTTTGAACATCTGCCAATTGACAAAGAGATTTTTCTCGAAGTGAGAGAATCCAACAAAGCAGCTCTGCTATTTTACCAAAAAGAGAAATTTATAAAAATCGCTCGGCGTAAGAATTACTATCATGAGCCAGTGGAAGATGCGATTGTAATGAAAAGGGAAAACAATGAATGACAGATATATTTTAGCTTTTGAGACCTCCTGCGATGAGACTAGCGTAGCGGTTTTAAAAAATGACGCTGAACTCTTATCCAATGTTATTGCCAGCCAGATTGAGAGCCATAAACGTTTTGGTGGCGTGGTACCGGAAGTAGCCAGCCGTCACCATGTGGAAGTTATCACAGCTTGTATTGAGGAGGCTCTTGCGGAGGCTGGTATTACAGAAAAAGAAGTGACTGCAGTAGCGGTAACTTATGGACCGGGACTAGTCGGTGCTCTTTTGGTCGGGCTGGCAGCTGCCAAGTCCTTTGCGTGGGCACATCATTTACCGCTTATTCCTGTCAATCATATGGCAGGTCATCTGATGGCGGCTCAGAGTGTTGAGAAATTAGAATACCCTCTTTTAGCATTATTAGTCAGTGGAGGGCATACGGAATTGGTTTATGTTAGCGAAGCTGGTGATTATCAGATTGTCGGAGAAACACGCGATGATGCAGTTGGAGAAGCTTATGATAAAGTTGGTCGTGTGATGGGATTGACTTATCCAGCTGGGCGTGAGATAGATGAATTGGCCCATAAAGGACAAGATATTTATGATTTTCCGAGAGCGATGATTAAAGAGGATAATTTAGAATTTTCTTTCTCTGGGTTGAAGTCTGCCTTTATCAACCTCTGTCACAATGCGGAGCAAAGGGGTGAAAGTTTGTCGAAAGAAAATTTGGCTGCTAGTTTTCAAGCTGCTGTTTTAGATATTCTCATGGCAAAAACAAAAAAAGCTTTGGAGAAATATCCTGTTAAGACCTTAGTCGTTGCGGGCGGTGTTGCTGCTAATCAAGGTTTACGTGAACGTTTAGCAGCTGAAATGACAGATATCAAGGTAATCATACCGCCTTTGCGTCTCTGTGGGGACAATGCAGGAATGATTGCTTATGCGAGCGTCAGTGAGTGGAATAAAGGGAATCTTGCAACATTGAGCTTGAATGCTAAGCCAAGTCTGGCATTTGACACAATGGAAGAATAAATATGATTGGAAAAAGTTTTAAGGATGGGGCTAAGGCAGCGATGCCAACGGCTCTTGGGTATATTAGTATTGGACTAGCTTGTGGAATTATTGGTGCCTCTTATGTCAGTCCTCTTGAAATGGCACTCATGAGCAGTTTAGTCTATGCAGGAAGTGCTCAGTTTGCTATGCTAGCACTTCTTGCGATTCACGCACCGGTAACAGCTATTGCTCTGACAGTTTTTTTAATCAATTTGCGGTTGTTTTTGCTGAGCCTTCATACATCAACCTTTTTTTGGCATGCCAGTCTATTGCAAAATATCGGTATCGGAATACTCTTGACAGATGAAACATACGGCGTTTTACTAAGTGAGCGTGTCCATACAAAGGATATTTCGCTTCAGTGGATGTACGGCAATAACATTACGAGCTACCTTACTTGGATTGTCGGATCTGTGGTCGGAACGACATTAGGAAGTCTTTTGCCAAATCCAGAAATGTTTGGCTTGGATTTTGCGCTGGTGGGCATGTTTATTGGGATTTTTTCTTCCCAATTTTTAGTGATGCTCCATAAAACAAAACTTCAAAAACTAGTAGTGATTTTGGTTGTGGTAGCTTTGTCGTTCTATGCTTTAAGTATGCTTGTTTCTTCGTCTTTAGCTGTTTTAACGTCGACCTTATTAGGCTGTGCTGTGGGGGTAATACTAGATGATAAATAATTATATATTTGTCGCCATTCTTCTCTCAGCCTTGGTGACGTGGCTAGCGCGGGTGACTCCTTTTATCTTGGTAAAATATCGCGGCTTACCTAAAGTTGTAGAACGATTTTTACAGTATTTACCAGTCTCTATTATTTTTGCATTGATTTTATCCAGCCTTACAAATGGGAAGATAGGGCAGTTGCCAACCTTTAAATGGCTAGATTTAATAGCTGTCTTTCCAACAATTTATATTGCTTTTCGCTATCGTAACTTAGTAGTGACCGTGATTTTTGGTGTGATATTGGTAGCTATTCTGCGATTTATCTTTTAACTTTATAGAAATAACTCTGTCTTAGGAAATCACTAAAGCGGAGTTTTAGTTAAAAATGACCGTTTAAGACCTAAAACAGACCATTCAGAATTTTAATGAGTTTTTTATTTAGATTGGGTACAATGAGAGTTTGTTGTAAAGTAGATTTGCGGTTACTATTTTCATTTCCAAAGGGGCTTTTTCCGAGTCTGCCAAAAGCAGTATTGAGACTTACTTCGCAAACTCTATCTATAACCTCAAGTCAGTGCTTTGAGCAATTATCTACTTCGTTAAGAATTTTGGATATCAAAAAGTAAGGCAGGGATGAGATTTTCCCTGCCTTTTACAAGCTATTGTTTTCCCAACAAAGGTAGTGATTGGAAAAGCACTTTTGATTTTAATCAATTAGAGTTCCTTGGAACAATTGATTAGGAATAGGTGCCACCCATCACAGCTATCTGTTAGTTTTCTTTTTTGTCTAATTTCTTGCCTAACTCAATAATGTATTGCTTCATATCGTCTTTGACTTGAGGATGTTTGAGGGCATAGTCAATAGATGTTTTCATAAAGCCAAATTTGTCGCCGACATCATAACGGTCACCTGTGAACTCACGAGCGAATACTCTTTGTGTTTTGTTGAGAGTATCAATAGCATCTGTCAGCTGGATTTCATTTCCGGCACCTGGCTTTTGTGTTTCCAAGATGGAGAAGATTTCAGGCGTCAGTAGGTAGCGTCCGATAATGGCGAGATCACTTGGTGCGTCTTCTGGTTTTGGCTTTTCAACAAAAGTTTCAACGCTGTAGAGTCCATTTACTCCTTCACCTTGTGGATCAATAACACCGTAAGAAGAAACTTCGTCGTGTGGCACTTTCATGACAGCAATAGTTGAAGCGTGTGTTTCTTCGTAATCGTTCATCAATTGCTTGGTAAGTGGTACTGCTTTGTCATTTGTAATGTCCATTAGGTCATCACCTAGCATGACAACGAAAGGTTCATTCCCAACGAAAGCTTTGGCTTGTAAAACAGCGTCTCCAAGCCCACGTGGATGGCTTTGACGAATGAAATGAAGACCGATACCAGTCGTTTCATCTACGAGTTTTAAAAGATCAGATTTACCTTTTTCTTTGAGGTTGTACTCCAATTCAAAATTTGAATCAAAGTGGTCTTCAATGGAGCGTTTGGATTTACCTGTTACAACCAGAATGTCTTTGATACCGGATTTTAACGCTTCTTCAACAATAAATTGAATAGTTGGTTTGTCAACAATAGGCAGCATTTCTTTGGCGAGCGCTTTGGTTGCTGGCAAGAAACGAGTTCCAAGTCCAGCAGCAGGGATAACAGCTTTTCTTACTTGAGTCATATGACCCTCCTTTTTTGTAGTAGCTAATTACGACCATTCGTTTTCAGCTTTGAATTCATTATTCATTATATCATAAATGGCGTCTTTTATGTTAAGGCTTTCATAAATCACGTGATAGATCGCTTGAGTAATTGGCATATAGACACCCAGTTCTTGTGCGAGTTCGTAAGCAGCTTTGGTGGTGGAAATGCCTTCGATAACCATGCCCATGTTGGCTTCGATATCTTCTAACTTTTCACCGCGACCAAGAGCGTCACCAGCGCGCCAATTGCGTGAGTGAACGGAGGTTCCTGTGACAATTAAATCTCCCACTCCGGATAAACCGCTATATGTTAAAGGACTGGCACCGAGTTTGACACCGAGACGGGTGATTTCTGCTAAGCCACGCGTGATAATAGCGGCTTTTGCATTGTCACCATAGCCAAGACCGTGAAGAGCCCCTGCTCCGACCGCAATGATGTTTTTGAGTGCGCCGGCTGTTTCTACGCCGATGACATCTGTATTAGTGTAGAGACGGAAGTAGTGATTGCTGAAAAGTTCTTGAACATATTTTGCTGCTTCTAAGTCTTTTGAAGCTGCTGTGATGAGAGTAATGTCGCGAACGATAGTCTCCTCAGCGTGGCTGGGACCAGAGACAACGACGATTTCGCTACGGAATTGTTCAGGCAATTCTTCCTCTAAAATCATGGAAAGTCGTTTGTGAGTGTCGGGCTCCAGACCTTTTGAAGCATGCATCACTTTAACTGGATGATCCAGCACCTCGGCTACTTGTTTGGCTACAAGACGTGTGACCTTGGTTGGAACGACGAAAAGGATAGCATCCACGCCATCAAGGGTTTCTTTTAAGTCGTAATACGCTGTGATCTTTTCATCAAGAACAATATCTTTAAAATACCGTTTGTTAGTGTGGTGCTCGTTGATTTCAGTAATTTGTTCGGCAATATTGCCCCAAATACGAACTTCATGTCCGTTGTCATTTAATACTTGTGCCAAGGCAGTACCCCATGAACCAGGGCCTAAAACAGCAACTGTTTGTTTTTCCATGTTCTTCTCCTTATAGAGTTTTCTAATTTCATTTTACCATAGAAAGCGATAAATTTCTTGTTTAGTAGTAGCTTGTTTTTATAAGTTATTATTTTATAAGAATAAAGGCTGATTAAAGTGCATAAAAAGAGTGTAATGAGGCAGGAGTTGTGGCTAGTATAAAAACTATTTATCACGACCTTTAAAAAAATCAATTGGACGGCAGGTAGAGGAAGTGGTAAGATTGTGTATATCAATGAGGAGGGAATCGTATGAGCAGACCGATTGTTGGAGTGACCGCTAATCTTTGTCCTGTCGATAAGGAAGGTAAAAATATTCACTCGTCCGTTTCTAGTAAATTTGCTGAGAGTATCAGAATTGCTGGTGGATTACCTATGATTATCCCTGTTGGTGACAAAAGTTTGGTGAGGGATTATATTGAAAGTATTGATAAATTGATTTTGTCTGGCGGACAACATGTGCACCCCACTTTTTACGGAGAAAAGCAGACGATTGAGAGTGATGATTACAATATGGTGCGAGACGAATTTGAGCTGGCTCTGTTAGCAGAAACTATTCGACAAGAAAAACCAATTATGGCAATTTGCCGAGGCTTGCAGTTGGTCAATGTTGCTTTTGATGGAACGCTCAATCAGCATATTGACAACCATTGGCAGGGCTTACCTTTTGGAACTTCTCATTCTATTCAAACTGAGAAAGGCAGCATTGTTGAAGAATTGTTCGGTCGTGCTAGTCAGATTAACTCTGTCCACCGACAAAGTATTAAAGATTTGGCACCGAATTTTCGCGCAACAGCTTTTGATCCTAGGGATAAAACCATTGAAGCGATTGAGTCGCTAGATGATAGTCGGATCATTGGGCTTCAATGGCACCCAGAGTTTTTAGTCAATGAAGAAAAAGGGAATCTAGAACTTTTTCAGTATCTTTTGCAGAAATTGTAAATTTGAAATACGGCTTAAGCTTCATTTAAGAAAATCATTTTATAATAATATTATCAAATGAAGACCTCCTAACTTTATTTGATGAAATCCTAAAACTTTTTCATAATAATCTCCCTATAAGGATCACCAAAGAGGTGGTCTTTTTTCTACCATTTGTCAAGCAATTCAATGTTTTTCAGTCAAAGAATTGATGATTGATTTGATTTTAATAGTTTATCCTAGCCCTTTTTGGCTCTTTTGATTGGAAAAAGAGTACACAAAATCAACACCATACCTAGCGAAATTTTTTGTAAGGTGTTACAATGATAGAGCATAGACGGCTTTAATGATTTTGGGTTAAAGTGTAATCGTAAAGTTTGTTATGCGTAATGAGGTAATACATTGTCCTTATGAGGCGATGCATTGAGGCAATCGTATGAGGCTTAGTTGAAGTCGTCTGCGATTGTCTTTTTCGTTTCTCATAAAAGTCCGCAATGTGGCAAGGATTGGTATGGCTGGCCGAAGCAATGTTGTGAATGGTCTTGAAGAGAATCTTTCTGGCATAAGGATTGCCCCGTTTGGTGATGTGTTCTTGAGCCAGAAAGTTTCCAGATTCGTAGTGTCTGAGATCAATTCCAATAAAGGCGTTGATTTGATTGGCAGACTGAAAACGGCGAATATCTCCTAATTCGCCTATGATAGAGGTGGCTGTTGTTTCAGCGATACCAGGTATGGAGAGAAGAATCTCGTATTCTGGTAGAGGTTTGGCCAGCTCTACCATTTTGTCTAAGATAGTCTGTCTGCGTTCGGTCAATCGTTGGAGTTCTCCTGCATAGTAACGAACCTCTTCGATTATTGGAGAGGTTTTCTTGGTAGCACAATAAGACTGTTTGGCTAGTTCAATGAGTTTCCCCACCAGATAAGCGACACGCTTGTCAGAGATGCGTTTGGCTGTAGACTGCCGAATGATGGCAGTCAGTTCCATCTCAGACATCTCCAGGGCGAAAGCTTTACTTGGGAATGCCCTCACCAGCTGCCAGTATTGTTCATCTGTTGGCGCTGATAAAATAGACTCTATTTCTGGAAAGGGTCACTTGCAGTACTTTGTGAAGGCGGTTCTTAGTACGAACGGTATCCTCTGTCAGATTCTGATAGAAACGACTCAAATCCCGCAAATCTTGATAAACCTTCTCTTGAACATGGGTTGGCTTACGATTGAGCACAAATTGAGATTGTGCTAGTTTTTCAGCGTCAATCTTATCCGTTTTACGAACTCGCAGGCTATCCAATTGCTTCTTAGCTTCCAGAGGATTGAGCCGTGTATAAGCATAGTTATTCTCCTCCAGAAATGCCTGAAGGCGCCGTGAATAGACCCCAGTGCCTCAAAGATGATTTCAGGGTGTTGAATGGTTTTTAAATCGCTCAAGAGACGTGCAAATACAATGGTATCGTTGGGTATGGTGTAGCCATGAACCGTCTCACTGTTGACTAAAATAGCCACCTCTGAACTTGCCTTGCTCACATCAATTCCAAACACAGTCCGCATGATAATTCCCTCTTTGTCTTGAATGATACCTTGTTTTAGTGATGTCATTTTCAATACACGACGTCAAGCGTCCCACATACTTTGATAACATTCTTCCTAAAACAGGTGTCTTGCCAGTTTTGTGTACGACATCTAGCGTCAAAAAGACCCTCGACTTAACAAGACACCTCTACTTTAACATAAAGAAAAAGCAGTGAGTACTCTCTCCCGTCGGAGATTTCTTCACTACTAATCTTAGTATGTTTTGTTTTGTGAATATTGGTCATTTAGCATTTTAGTTGATTGTATTTTGTGATATAATGATTCAAATTATCAGTAAGGGAGGAGACTAGATGATAAAGAAAGTAGGAATTGTCAGTTTATCAAGCGGAATCATTGGAGAAAATTTCGTTAGGCATGAGGTTGATCTAGGATTAAAGCGTTTAAAAGACTTGGGACTTGAAGTGACGTTTTTAGAGCATGCACAAAAGGGAATGGATTATCTGAAAGACCATCCTAAATCGAGAGCGCAAGATTTGATTCAAGCTTTTGAAGATCCTTCAATTGATATGATTTTATGTGCTATTGGTGGAGATGATACGTATCGATTGCTACCCTATTTGTTTGAAGATAACCAATTAAAAAAGGTTGTGAATCAGAAAGTATTTTTAGGCTTTTCAGACACTACTATGAATCACCTCATGCTCCATAAGTTGGGAGTGAAGACTTTTTATGGTCAGTCATTTCTTGCTGATGTTTGTGAGTTAGAGGAAGAAATGCTGCCTTATACACTGTCATATTTTAAGGAACTGATTGGAACAGGAACTATCTCAGAAATCAGATCGAGTAATGTCTGGTATGATGAAAGGACAGATTTTAGTGAAAAAGCCTTAGGAACGAAGCGGACTCGTCATGAAAATCAGGGATTTGAATTGCTGAAAGGAAAAGCAACATTTGAAGGGGAAATTTTAGGAGGCTGTTTGGAGTCGCTTTATCAGATATTTGATAATACAAGACATGAGGATACGATTGAACTGTGTGCTCACTATCAGCTATTTCCCAGTCTTTCAGAGTGGGAAGGAAAAATTCTTTTGTTGGAAACCAGTGAGGAAAAACCAGAACCAATTTTATATCGAAAAATGCTAGAAGCCTTAAAGGCGACAGGGATTTTTTCTGTTTTAAATGGGATTCTTGTCGGAAAACCAATGGATGAAACTTATTATGGAGAATATAAACAAATCCTGCTTGATGTCATTGATACAGATATTCCTATTTTATATAACTTAAATGTTGGACATGCTACCCCAAGAGCAATCATTCCTTTTGGGGTAAAAGCTCAAGTGGATGCCAACGAGCAAGTCATTCGATTTTTGAATGAACTGAAATAACTTCAAAAGTGCAGGTTGAAGAATGACCTGCATTTTGCGTGTTGTTTACGAATTTAGTATAATAGGGGAAGCAAATGTAGAAAAGAGAAAAATATGCGAATTCGTGGTTTTGAGCTTGTTTCAAGCTTTAAAAATAAAAATTTACTGCCAAAGCGTGAGACGGCTCATGCAGCTGGTTATGACTTAAAAGTGGCAGAGCGTACAGTGATTGCGCCAAAAGAGATTAAGTTGGTGCCGACAGGTGTCAAGGCCTATATGCAGGCTGGTGAGGTGCTTTATCTTTATGATCGTTCCTCTAATCCACGTAAAAAAGGATTAGTTTTGATTAACTCTGTGGGCGTTATTGACGGGGATTACTATGGCAATTCGGGAAATGAAGGGCACATTTTTGCGCAAATGCAGAACATTACAGATCAAGAAGTGGTTTTAGAAGAAGAAGATCGTATCGTTCAAGCTGTCTTTGCACCATTTTTGCTTACTGATAATGATGAAGCAGACGGTGTACGGACAGGTGGTTTTGGAAGTACTGGGCATTAAGAAAGAGGAATCTATCATAGCCAAGAAAAAAACGACATTTGTTTGTCAAAATTGTGAATACCATTCGCCCAAGTATCTGGGGCGTTGTCCGAATTGTGGTGCTTGGTCGTCCTTTGTTGAAGAAGTCGAAGTTACAGAGGTTAAGAATGCGCGTGTTTCGCTGACGGGTGAAAAAAGTCGCCCGATGAAGTTAGCGGAGGTGACTTCTATCAATGTCAACCGTACCAAGACAGATATGGATGAGTTTAACCGCGTCTTGGGTGGCGGCGTGGTGCCAGGAAGTTTAGTTCTAATCGGAGGAGATCCCGGTATTGGGAAATCTACCCTTTTATTGCAGGTTTCGACCCAACTCTCTCACAAGGGAACGGTATTGTATGTCAGTGGGGAAGAGTCTGCTGAGCAGATTAAGTTGCGTGCGGAGCGATTAGGCGATATTGACAGTGAGTTTTATCTTTATGCCGAGACCAATATGCATCAGATTCGTGCTGAGATTGAAAAAATTAAGCCAGATTTCTTGATTATAGACTCTATTCAGACGATTATTTCGCCAGAAATTTCCAGCGTGCAAGGGTCGGTTTCACAAGTCCGAGAAGTGACAGCGGAGCTGATGCAGTTGGCAAAAACCAACAATATTGCCACCTTTATCGTGGGCCATATGACCAAGGAAGGAACGCTGGCTGGACCTAGAACCTTGGAACACATGGTGGATACGGTACTTTATTTTGAAGGTGAGCGACAGCATACTTTTCGTATTTTGCGGGCGGTCAAAAATCGCTTCGGCTCTACGAATGAAATCGGCATTTTTGAGATGCAGTCAGGTGGGCTGGTTGAAGTGCTCAATCCTAGTCAGGTTTTCTTAGAGGAGCGTTTAGATGGGGCAACAGGCTCTTCTATCGTGGTGACTATGGAGGGGACGCGTCCAATCCTTGCGGAAGTACAGGCTTTGGTGACACCGACCATGTTTGGCAATGCCAAGCGGACAACGACAGGATTGGATTTCAATCGTGCTAGTCTGATTATGGCTGTTTTGGAAAAGCGAGCAGGGTTATTATTGCAAAATCAAGATGCCTACCTCAAGTCAGCAGGCGGTGTCAAATTGGATGAGCCAGCCATTGACTTAGCTGTTGCCGTTGCAATTGCTTCAAGTTATAAAGATTTGCCAACGAATCCACAAGAATGTTTTATTGGTGAAATCGGTCTGACGGGCGAAATCCGCCGTGTCAATCGCATTGAGCAGCGTATCAATGAAGCTGCTAAGCTGGGCTTCACCAAAGTTTACGCTCCTAAAAACTCTCTGAACGGATTGAACATTCCCGAAACTATTGAAGTTATTGATGTAACAACGATTGGTGAAGTGTTGAAGAAGGTGTTTGGGTAAGTCAGTGTAACTGAGCAGTGAATTGATAGGTGAGACAGACGGTGGCTTCTACATTGCTAAGGAAATTCTGTAAATGATTGGAAGAATAATAAAGTTTCATCGTTTCTGTTATTTCTTTTCAACAACTATGTGGTATAATAGTAACGTTTGAAATAAAAACAGGTTTTTCCTGTTAGAAATATAAGATAAATATTAGGAGATATACAATTGGCGAATCAAATTCGTGTGCGTTATGCACCAAGTCCAACGGGACTGTTACACATTGGGAATGCGCGGACTGCGCTCTTTAATTATCTTTACGCTCGTCACTACGGCGGAACTTTTATCATTCGGATTGAAGATACTGACCGTAAACGTCATGTGGAAGACGGGGAACGTTCGCAGTTGGAAAATCTGCGTTGGTTAGGAATTGATTGGGATGAGAGCCCAGAAACGCATGAAAAATATCGCCAGTCTGAACGCTTGGACATTTACCAAAGCTATATCAATGAGTTACTTGAAAAAGGCTTGGCTTACAAATCATATGTGACGGAGGAAGAGCTGGCAGCAGAGCGTGAGCGTCAGGAAGCTGCTGGAGAAACACCTCGTTACATCAATGAATATCTGGGAATGTCTGAAGATGAAAAAGCAGCTTATATCGCAGAGCGTGAAGCGGCAGGCATTGTTCCAACAGTCCGTCTTGCAGTCAATGAATCTGGGATTTACAAGTGGAATGATCTTGTCAAAGGTGAGATTGAATTTGAAGGTGGTAACATCGGTGGTGATTGGGTTATCCAGAAAAAAGATGGCTATCCGACCTATAATTTTGCGGTGGTGGTAGATGATCACCTAATGAAAATTTCCCATGTTATTCGTGGGGATGACCACATTGCCAATACCCCTAAGCAGCTCATGGTGTACGAAGCGCTCGGTTGGGAAGCGCCACAATTTGGTCACATGACCTTGATTATTAACTCCGAAACGGGTAAGAAATTGTCCAAACGTGATACAAACACGCTTCAATTTATCGAAGATTACCGTAAGAAAGGCTACCTGCCTGAAGCCGTCTTCAACTTTATTGCCCTCCTTGGCTGGAATCCTGGCGGTGAAAATGAAATCTTCTCTCGTGAAGAATTGATCCAACTCTTTGATGAACATCGTCTCAGCAAGTCTCCGGCTGCTTTTGACCAAAAGAAATTAGACTGGATGAGCAATGAATACATTAAAAATGCGGATTTTGAAACCATTTTTGATATGGCGAAACCTTACTTGGAAGCGGCTGGTCGTTTGACTGACAAAGCTGAAAAATTAGTTGAACTTTACAAACCACAAATGAAATCTGTAGATGAAATCGTACCGCTCACAGACCTTTTCTTTGAAGATTTCCCAGAGCTAACGGCAGAAGAAAAAGAGTTTATGGCAGGCGAAACGGTACCAACGGTTTTGAAAGCCTTTAAAGAAAAATTGGAAGCTATGAGTGATGAAGACTTCAAGTCAGAAAATATCTTCCCGCAAATCAAGGCAGTACAAAAAGAAACGGGTATCAAGGGAAAGAACCTCTTTATGCCAATTCGTATTGCTGTTTCAGGCGAGATGCACGGTCCAGAATTACCAGACACCATCTACCTGCTTGGACGTGAAAAATCCATTGAGCACATCGAAAATATGTTGAAGAACATCCAATAAATTTAACGAAAGAAGCTGAGACCAAAGTGCCCAGCTTCCTTTGTTTTATATAGTTAGAATTATAAGACGCAGTGGTTGAGTGGACTCTAATACGTTGATAAATCAACTTTTACAGCCCTACTCAACCGTGCGGAGATGGGACAGAAATCAAGTTTCTACGAAACTACTGATTTCTGTCCCACTCTCTTTTGCTTTCATATTATGAAATGCTTGATTTTATGTTATAATAACCCTTAATACTAAATCAAAGTGAGGAATGCTTATGCCAGCTACTAAAATGACCGCACAGGAAATTATTCAGTTTATAGCGGATGCTAAGAAAAAGACAAATGTAAAAGTGACTTTTGAAGGAAAACTAGCGGGCGAAGTACCGGATTCTGTTGTCAAATTGAGCAATGTTCTATTTGGTGACTGGGAAGAAATTAAACCTCTTTTGGTTAATCTAGAAGAGAATAAAACCTATGTGGTGGAGCAGGATGCCCGAAACTCTGCCGTGCCGCTGTTAGACAAGCGTGAGGTCAATGCTCGGATTGAGCCAGGAGCTATTATCCGCGACCAGGTGGAAATCGGTGATAATGCTGTGATTATGATGGGAGCTGTTATCAATATCGGAGCTGAAATTGGTGCTGGAACGATGATTGATATGGGAGCCGTTTTGGGTGGTCGAGCTATTGTTGGAAAAAACAGCCACGTGGGTGCTGGGACTGTTCTTGCCGGTGTCATTGAGCCTGCCAGCGCAGATCCTGTCCGAGTGGGGGACAATGTCTTGATAGGGGCCAATGCTGTCGTTATTGAAGGAGTGCAGATTGGCAATGGTTCTGTCGTCGCTGCAGGGGCTATTGTGACGAAAGATGTGCCAGAAAATGTTGTTGTAGCCGGTGTGCCTGCGCGTGTGATTAAGAAAATTGATGAACAAACCCAGCAGAAAACAGCATTGGAAGACGCTCTTCGGACGCTTTAAAGAGGGAAATGTATGATTGATTATCAAAAAATTCGCCGAGACTTGCATCAAATTCCGGAAATTGGGCTGGAAGAGTATAAGACTCATGCCTATCTGATGAGAATAATTGATGAGTTGACTGCTGGCTTGGATTTCGTTGAGATTCGGACCTGGCGTACGGGAATTTTAGTCTTTATCAAAGGGAGTACACCTACTAAGACGATTGGCTGGCGGACAGATATTGACGGTTTGCCGATTGTTGAGGAGACAGGGTTTGCCTTTGCTAGTCAACATGAGGGACGTATGCATGCCTGTGGGCATGATATGCACATGACAATCGCTCTGGGTTTGTTGGAGAAATTAACTACTGAGCAGCCTAAGAATAATCTACTTTTTCTTTTCCAGCCAGCTGAGGAAAATGAAGCTGGGGGTATGCTGATGTATGAGGACGAAGCCTTTGGCGATTGGTTGCCAGATGAATTTTATGGGCTTCATGTGCGACCTGACCTCAAGGTAGGAGATATTGCTACGAATACTAGTACACTTTTTGCAGGGACTTGTGAAGTTAAATTAACTTTTAAGGGCAAGGGTGGTCATGCTGCATTTCCACATAATGCTAATGACGCTTTGGTAGCAGCTAGCTATTTTGTCACTCAGGTTCAGACCATTGTGAGTCGCAATGTAGATCCGATTGAAGGAGCTGTCGTCACCTTTGGTGAATTCCATGCTGGAACAACGAATAATGTGATTGCTGAAACTGCCTTTCTGCACGGAACCATTCGAACATTGACGCAGGAGATGAATTTGCTCACTCAAAAACGCCTGCGGGAAATCGCTGAAGGAGTAGCCCAGTCTTTTGGTGTAGAGCTTGATTTGGAGCTGAAACAAGGCGGTTATCTTCCTGTGGAAAATCATCCAGAATTAGCTGCTCAATGCATGAATTTTTTCCAAAAAGAGAACGGTGTGCACATGATTGATATTTTACCTGCAATGACCGGTGAGGACTTTGGCTATCTGCTCAGTAAAGTCAAGGGTGTGATGTTCTGGCTGGGAATTGATAGTCCTTATGCACTTCATCATCCTAAAATGGCGCCAGATGAAGCAGCCCTGCCTTTTGCTATTGAAAAATTTGGGAAGTTTTTAAGTGCAAAAGTTAATGAATAATGGGCTGGGAATGTTGATAATATTTCTGATCGAGGAGAAGATAAATGAAGGCAGATTTGCGCAAAACTATAGTCAGGAAAATGAAAGAGCAGGAATTGATAGTAAAACAGCAGAGAGATGCTTTGCTCACTCAGTACTTGCTGGAATCTTCTGCTTATCAACAAGCTAGAACAGTTGCTACTTATTTATCTTTGCCACACGAGTTTGATACAAGGATTTTCATCAGGCAGGCTCAAGCAGATGGCAAGCGGGTTTTGGTCCCTAAGACTTATCCCGAAGGGCGCATGACTTTTGTAGATTATAATCCAAATGACTTGGAATTGACTGTTTTTGGTATCTGGGAACCAAGAAGTGAACGAACGGTGGAAAAATCTCATATTGATTTGATTCATGTTCCAGGTGTTGCTTTTAACAAAAAAGGCTATCGTATTGGATATGGAGGTGGCTATTATGACCGCTATTTGGCTGATTTTAAAGGGATGACAGTAAGTACAATTTATCCTTACCAGTTAGTTGATTTTCAACCAGATGATTGTGATATTCCCGTTCAGGAGGTATTGATTTGTGAATAAAATTTATGATAAACGTTATCCAGTAACGAGCTTATTGTTGCTTATCACGACAGGAGTTTTCCTAGCAATGTTTCTGTTGCGTGGCTTTAATTATGCTAGTACCCAAACGATTTATGAATTTGGGGCAATGAATGGTCGAACGATTCAATATTTTCCAAGTCAGATTTGGCGCTTGGTATCGGCGATTTTTGTTCATATCGGCTTGGAGCATTTTGTGATGAATATGATTACGCTGTATTTTATCGGACGACAAGCTGAGGATATTTTTGGCTCGTGGAATTTTCTGTTTCTGTACTTGATGTCTGGTATTTTAGGAAATGTCTTTGTCTTTTTTTTCACTCCAAGTGCTGTGGCAGCAGGTGCCTCTACATCTTTGTTTGGGATTTTTGGTGCTATTATTACTTTGCGCTACGCGGTGCGAAATCCTTACATTCAGCAACTCGGCCAGTCATACTTAGTTCTTCTAGTTATGAATTTGGTATTGAGTTTGACACCGGGAATTAGTCTGGCAGGTCACTTAGGTGGTGCAGTCGGAGGCGCTCTCTGTGCTGTTATTTTCCCAGTCCGCGGGGAAAGAAGAGCTTATCAAGTGGGACAACGGTTATTGGCGTTGATTGCTTATATTGTTTTAGCTTTGGGAATGATTTGGTTAGCTTTTAATCGAGGCATATAAAAAGAGGTTGAATAGACTGCTGTATCTCGCAGCAATCTGTTTTCACCTCTTTTTGCTTTATATTTGTTGACCAACTAAAATCTTTGCAGCAATCGTGATGTCAGTTAATGGTGACCAATCTATTTTATCAATGTCAATATTAAAAAGAAGCGGTGTCATATGAAGAAGTGCCGCTTTTTCGTTTTCTCTCAAGTTGAAAGTAGCTGCAACGTCATAAGAATTTGTAATGGTAAAGGCTTCTTCAAAATGCTCAATGATTTTGTGATTGGAATAATTTGTGTTTGTTAATTGCTCGGCAACGATACTACGAATTTCTTGCAAGTGTTGGCTGCTAGGAATAACCTTAATGAGCAAGCCGTTTTTCTGCAAGACGCGCTGAAATTCTTGGTAATTGGCAGGAGAGAAGATGTCTAAAATCATATCCATGCTAGCATCTTGAATAGGGATGTGCGCCAGATCTCCAACAAACCAATTTACCGTCAGGCTGTGGTCACTTTTGGCTGCTAGTTGAATAGACTCTTTTGACAAATCGAATGCATAGATATGTTTATCTGGTAATTGTGCTTGCAAATTTCGAGCATAATAGCCTTCTCCGCAACCAATGTCCAGCAGATTACCATGTTGTGGTAAAGATGATAAAATTTCTAGTAATTTCTTCAAAATTGGCTGGTAAAATCCTGCTTCGAGAATCAATTGTCGATTTTGAAAGTTGGATTTATCGTAGTCTTTTGATTGCTTCACCTGTGGAGCCAAGTTGACATAGCCAAACTTTGCCAAGTCGAAGGAATGCTTATTTTTGCATTTGAGACTATTTTCTGATAAAAACAAGGCTTGCTGACAAAAAGGGCAAGAAAAAAGCTTAGCCGTTTCAAAGCGTTTAAGTTTGGGTTTCATGCGTTTTCTCTTTCATAAATTTCTCTGACTAGTGTAACATGTGAGAAAT
>ERZ773263.824-NODE-824-length-20151-cov-5.449045_pt1 | contig 20151 bp, 26 predicted proteins | sample MGYA00511076_ERZ773263 | MGnify/ENA primary metagenome ERZ773263 (study PRJEB29015, sample SAMEA2738155) | human oral metagenome | biome: human oral; feature: human-associated habitat; material: saliva | place: China | collected 2195 ... | reverse complement strand
AAGGCGCAGTCTGGGCAGAGGGCCTCGCTGATGGCGCGCCCTGGGCCAGGCCGGGGCACCATCAGGCTGCCAGTTGTGGGCTCAGGGGGTGCCGGGAACTCAGGCTAAGGCAGGGTCCCGAAGTCTGAGGCTGGAGTTTGCCCTGCGTCACCTTCGCCACAGACTCTGGGACCCGTGGGCAGCACTACCTTCCCGTCGCACTCGGAAGGCTTCCGCTCTTGAGGTACCGCAGAGCCGTCCCAAGATGATTCTTTGGAGCGGGAGGGCTGTCGTTTGCTTACATTTCTACGTTGGTGGGTCGTCGGCTCGATCTGGGAAGCCGACTTTTATGATATGTCCCTCGCCCACCATGCCAGATTTGTAGCCTCGCACTCGGTGGCATCGAGTGGTGCGAGCATCGTGCACCCGATGACGTCGAGTGGTGCGAAGAGCCACAAATGCGCAGGTAACGAGAGATTCTGCGCCACTCGGTGACGTCGAGTGGTACGAGCATCGTGCACTCGGTGACGTCGAGTGGCACTCAGAGCGAGACGCGGACTCCTGCGCCTTGGTATGGCGTCTTGATGATGTGGTATAGCATTTGGACGATGTAGCGTGGCGTCTGGCCGATGCCACGCCGTCGTGTTACCAAATCTTGGCAGGAGGCGTCTTGGCGCGAGGCTCACGTGGACGTGGGAAGCCTGAAGGCATGCAGACGCTTCATCTGGCTGACGATGGTAGACGGCTCCCAGCTTTTCTCGGTGTGGATCTTGGAGTACGGGTCGTGGATGATGAGCTTACCGTCTGCGGTCTTGCCAGTGATGACGATGAAGTGACCCGAGGTCGAGAATTCGCCCGGTCCCATACTGGCGATCATGATGTAGCCTCGGCCCAGATAGTCCTCGAGATCAGCGACAGTGATGCCCAGCTCCCTGTGAGCCAGTCTGTAATGCCTAGCGGCGACGTCGACGAAGTTGCCGTAGGTGCCCGAGCTGTCATCCGTGTACCCCTTACTTGTCGCAAGCTGCCCCATCACGTAGGGTGTCACATCGGCCTTACCAGTAACCGCCATGTACACCATCGAGAGAGCCGTGGGACAGCAGCCGGTGGCCCCAAAGTCCCTGCCACAGTACTCGGTGTATGCCCAGCGTGCGTCCCACTGATAGAGGACAGGCACCGTCCCGGCCGTCACGGCCTCGTCATAGGCCTCCCCCTTGGCCTGTGGGTACTTGCTGGGAAGACCTTGGATGAAGTCACGGGCAGCCGGCTCCTTGGCCAGGAGCTTAAGGAGGTCGGCCTCGGCCGACTCACCCCCATTGCCGACGTGCGCGTAGGCACCCATGTTATCGAGGATGCCCGCCACCTGTTCGTTCTCGTTACCAAGCCTGTTGAGCTCGTCAGCAAGGGAGGGATCCAGCGATGCGGGGTAGCTCCAGGTCCTCTGCTCAGCACCGCTTAACTCGCCGCCAGACTCAGGGTGGGTAGGCTGGTCCTCAGGCTGGTTCTCAGGCTGCTGCGGGGAAACGTGAACGCACGATCGTACGCAGGACCCCAAGCCCAGCGCAACCACAATGAGGAAGGCGCTCCCAAGGATCACATACGATCGCGGTTGATGGTCGATCACCCACGAGAGCGCGCGATACGCCCAGAGACGCAGCGATTTGGCGCAACGCCTAAGGTACAAACGAAGGAGGCGCGACAGACGTCCCATCCATACAAGCAGTAGCCTCACACAGCGCCTAGCAGGGTATACGAGACTGCGCGAGGAGAAACCTGGTTGTCCACGGGTGTCCAAGCGGTGGCGCCTGGGGCCATCGGGTGCGTCGTAACGTCCCTTACGACGCACCTTGCGCCTCCGCCGCTCGCGTGTCAGCTTGCGTTCGTCTCTCATCAGGTTCTGGTCTCGCCTCACAGCATGGCGTATGAAAATGAAAATGTACGTTCAGCATTCTAGCGGTTCCTGTGGGATTCACACGAACCCTCAGTAGCTTAAGCGTCTGGCAGCCTGCCGCTCAGTCTATCGCTCGCATGATGACAGCTCTTAGGACTGAATCCAGCTCTCATATCTGAGGGGTTGTCGCGAAAGGCCAGGAGACGGGCCCTATCGAGGTTCGCGATGTAGCCCTCCTCCACCGCGACGTCCACGAGGATATCCAGATCGCAGAGGCTGTGGTTCTCGACGTCAGCTGCGGCAAGCCGGCTCAGGCCCTCTCGCATACCATAGGTGAATATGCTCACGATCCCAAGCACGTCGGCGCCAGCCTCACGAAGCGACTCCACGCAGTCGAGTACGCTACCACCAGTCGAGATGAGATCCTCGATGACAACGACCCTCTCGCCCGCCTCGAGCCGTCCCTCTATCTGATTCTTGCGACCATGGTCCTTGGCTGAACCGCGTACGTAGCCCATGGGTAGGCCGAGGCGGTCGGCGGCTATGGCGGCATGTGCGATACCCGCAGTCGAGGTGCCCATGAGCGCCTGAACGTCCGGATACAGCTTTTGTACCATCCCGGCGATTGACTCGTCGACGAGCGTACGGACGGCAGGATACGAGAGCGTTAGGCGGTTATCGCAATAGATGGGACTCCGTATGCCGGATGCCCAGGTGAACGGTTCATCAGGACGCAGGAAGACGGCCTGTATACGGAGAAGCTCCCGTGCGATGTCGTGCGTAGATGCCATGTGATCACCCTTGGTCGTAGCGTGTTGCCAAAACGTACGGTATGCACAGACTCTCTGCGAAAGGTCCGAGCCTGACCGCCCTGATTGTAGCGCAGCGAGAGCTAGCGCCTAGCCTTGAGTATCGCGAAGAGCTTCCCGTTGTGTCGCCTCACGAAGGAGATGAGACGCCCCTCCCGATAGCACATCCTGGCATCCTGCCTCTTGATCGGGGCGAGCATCATCCGCATCATCTTTGAGCGGGGACGTGCCACGTCAACGGCAAGCTTAGCCCTCTCGGTCCCGATCATCTGTCGAATCTGGGCGACCTTCTCTGCCCGCGAGAGCTCGCACATGGGATCGCAGACATTCTCTATGCAGCCCACGAGCCGTTCGATGTAGCGACGTTGGATCATCTCCATGCTCGCGGCATCGCCGTCGAGCCCCCAGTAGTGGTAGAGGTCGAGCATCCAGCCGTGCTCCTCCTCGCGCTTGGCGTACATGTCCGGACGCCATCTGGACGTCTCGGACTCGACACGCTGGCGAATGAAGTGGTAGAAGGCCTCAGACATGACGCCGACACGCTCGACGTCGCGGATGAAGTCGAGCACGAAGGGAAAGTCATCCCAGAAGGTGGGCATGAAGCGCAGTCCCAGCTCCTCGATCCTCGCACGAAGGAAGAGCTTGTTCCAGGGCGGATACAGCTGGTTGGCGTCAAAGAGCTGCCAGGCAGCCAGCCTGAAGTCACGCTGTGTGCCAAAGACGTTGTCGGCGCAGTGCTTGAGTTCGGAGGTGTGGCGGTCGACGCTGCCATAGTGTGTGTCGATATAGAAGCCGGCCACAACAAGCTCGAGCCTGTTCGCCGAGGCGAAGGCATACATCTTGGATAGCATGGCGGGCTCGGCCCAGTCATCCGCATCGAAGAACATGACATACTCGCCACGGGCGTGATCGAGGGCGAAGTTACGGGCCGCAGGTGCACCGGCGTTCTTTTGGTGAAAGACGCTCACACGAATGTCGCGAGCGGCGATGGAGTCAAGGATCTGGCCCGTGCGGTCACTTGAGCCGTCGTCCACAGCCAAAAGCTCGAAGTCCTCGAAGGTCTGGTGCTGCAGGCTCTCCACCGCACGCCTAATGTAGCGATCGACGTTATACGCCGGTATGATAATCGACACTTTAGGTAGCGTGGGGGTCATAGCCCTCTAGTCTCCATATCACGGGGCCGACTCGGTCGCTTACGATGCGATCCGCCTCTCGGCCAGGGACACCCGTCAATGTGCCCTGTCCGCAGTATTATCAACTAGCACTATTGAGACGCTGTGAACTCCCGGTGCCACAGCGACGAATTCAGCAGATTCACACTGCCCGAAGGTCACTGGCGGTACGTACGGGCCGTCCCTTTGTTGGGTTCATGCAACACGGCAGCCCGTTCGCTCGCACGCAGGACTTGAGGCGCAGCTTCCGAGGCACAACTCCCACAAAGGCTGTTGCTATTCCCAGGGAACGAGGGCGTCTGCCGGATAGTCCACCCCCACGAGAACGAGCCCCAACGCGGGAGCTGTGGGACCAGCGGCCCGACGATCGCGGGCCTCAAGCGCATCGGCGAGCCACTGCGGGGTGCGCCTGCCGCATCCCACCTCGACGAGGCTGCCGACGATGATCCGCACCATGTTATGGAGAAAGGCATTGCCACAGACGTCGATGGCCACAAGTGGCTCAAAGGCCTCCACGACCTGAGCAACCCTGACCCGCTCGAGAAAACGACAGGTCGACCTCCCGTCATCTTCGATGAGCCGGGCGGAATGTGCCTTGCAAAAGCTCTTGAAGTCATGCTCACCCACGAGGCAGGCCGCCGCCCTCCCCATCGCATCTAGGTCAAGCGCAGCTATGGTGCGCAGCCACCAGGCATGCTTCCAAGCCATCACAGGCCTCATGGGTCCGCAGGCGATGTGGTAACGATAGTGTCGCCTCACTGCGTCAAAGCGGGCAGAAAAACCAGGGGCGGCGCGAAAAATCCCACGGATGGAGATGTCATCCGGGGTGAGGGCAACGAGTGAGGAGATCAGACGAGAACCTCTTAGGGCCAGCTCCCCAGTCGTGATGGGAACGCTCACGTACTGCCCGAGGGCGTGCACACCGGCATCGGTACGTCCCGCAAGCTCCATCTGCACCGGACGACGCAGCGAGGTCTCTAGGGCGCGGCGCAGCTCTGCACCTACCGTACGCTGACCTGGCTGCTCCGCGATACCCGAGAAGCCGGCCCCACGGTAGCCGAGCTTGATCACGAGGGTGCCGTCAAGAGGCTGCACTGCGTCTGGCACCAGTCCCCCTCCCATCAGGCGCTGCCCAGCTCAAGTGTCTTGCCCACACCAGCAGTTGCGAGCGTCTTGGACGAGAGCTCCGAAAATGCTATGACACGCGAGGCATCGACCGCATGGCTACCAATGACCTTCTCCATCCACATCATGTCATACCAACGCCCAAACTTGCGCCCGCAATCATGGAAGGTCCCCACCTCCCTGAAGCCGTAACGGGTATGGAAGCGCTGGCTTGCGTTGGTCAGGTACTCGTCCTCGACTGATGTGCAACCGATGCAGGCATAGAGGTTGAGCACACCCTGGGCACGCAAGACATTCTCAAGCGCTTGGTAAAGTCTCGCGCCAAGCCCGTGTCCACGCTCATCCTCGCGCAGGTAGATGGTGGTCTCTGCCGACCAAGCATAGGCGGCGCGTCCCACAAAGGCCCCCGCATAGGCGTAGCCGCAGATCCTGTCCGAACGCTCGACAACAAGATAGGGATACGTTTCCAACGTTCGCCTCATGCGAGCCGCAAACTCCTCGACCGAAGGCAGTTCCCACTCAAAGCTGATGGCTGTCTTCTCGACGTAATGCGCATAGATGCCCACAAGGGACTGAGCGTCATCGGACCTCGCGACCCGAAGCACTGGCCTACCCATAGGTTCGCCCCCTCCCGCCTGTACCCACGACAGGACAAGTGTACTGCAGCGCCATGCGTGACGCGTCACCAAACGAGAGGTCTTTACCGACCACCTACCAAAAAAGTCAGATCTGCACAGTCAGGTGTAATTAGAGCCAGACGGAAAACGCCAGCAGGCCCAAGGAAACCACAAGTGCCACACGGTCACGGGCAGAGAGCCTGGATCTCTCGACCAAGCTCATCTCGCCGGTAAAGCCACGGTCACACATCGCCCTCCCAAGCTCGTCCCCCCTTTTGAGAAGGGAGACAACCAGCGGAATCATCACTGCCGCATAGGCACCGAGACGCCTGAGGGGACCTCCCCGGTCGAAGCGGGCCCCTCTTGCCCGTTGCGCGAGCGTGATCCTCCCAAACTGCTCCATGATCTCGGGAATAAAGCGAAGCGTCACCGACACGACCATGGCAATGCCGCCGACGGGCACACCCAGCTGTGCAAGCGGACGCAGGATCGAGAGGAGTGCTCGTGAGAGCTGCGGTACCGTCGTCGTTGCGCAGACGAGGGAGACAAGGGAGACGAGCAGCACGATGCGCACGACCGCCCTCACGCCGCGCATGAGACCCATGACATTAACGCCCACAGGACCCATGATCTGAACCTCGCAGCTCCCATCCACCACCAGGCCATTTGCGAGCAGCACGAAGACGAGCATGAGCAACGTTGGCCTGAGCGCACGGACGATAGAACCCATAGGCACATGACAGCTCACGACACAGGCAAGGACCACGACCCCAAGCGGCAGGAGCCCAAGCGGATCTGAGGCCGCAAACACGGCCATCGACAGCAGCGCGAGGGCAGCCAGCTTGACGCGGGCATCCATCCCATGCAGCCAACTGTGCCTGGCGAGGTAGGCCCCTAAGGGAAGACCCCTAGTGCCGCTCACCGAGCGCCTCCCCCACACGGACTGCCAGAGGAACCTTAAGCCCCGCCCTACGAAAGGTACCGGGAGACGCCAAGAGTTCTGCGCGGCTGCCCGACCAGACGACCCGACCCTCGCGAAGGAGGCAACCATCGTCTGCGACGCCAAGCCACTCCCCCACCTCGTGCGAGATCACGACCACGGCCGCCCCATCCGTCGCAAGCTCACGGGTCAACGCGATGACCCGCCGTGCAGCCCTACCGTCAAGGCCAGCCGTCGGCTCATCGAGGACGTAGGCAGAGGGCCTCATGGCAACGATTCCCGCAAGCGCGACTCTCCGCGCCTCTCCACCCGAAAGAGCAAGGGGCGAGCGGTCCCACAGCGTTCTCTTGACACCCAGACGCTCTAGTGCCTCTTGGGCCTGGGATCGTGCCGCTTTCGCACCCGCCCCGCGCGCGAGCGCCCCGAAGGCGACATCGTCGAGGACGGTATTGGCAAAGAGCTGCTCCTCCGGACGCTGAAAGGCGAGGCCGACGTCCGAGGGGCACACGGGCCTGCCATCCAGCATCGAGGTACCAGAGTCAGCCTTGATGAGTCCTGCCATCACGAGCGCGGACGTCGTCTTGCCAGAGCCCGAGGGACCGGCAAGAAGCAGAACGCGGCCAAAGGCCGCAGCCAGCGAGATGTCCGCAAGCACGCATACGGCGCCGACGCCGTAGGCACTCGCGTCCTCGCGATAGAGAAAGACCGAGTCCAGCTCGAGTCCCCCCTGCATACGCTCGGTGGGACTAACGGCCCCGAGACCGGTCCTCTTACAATCAAGGGACCCTTTCAGCGCATCCCATATGGCACCCTTGTCCTTATCGCGCAGGGTTGCGCACGCCGCCTCAAGATCAATGAGCGCAACGCTCAAGTCGACGCCAGCAGCTGCAAGGGAGGCGCAGAGTCGGGCGTCAGGACCCACGAGGCCCGCAAGCCGACAGGCGCCCGAGTTGGCAAAAAGCCCTTGAGGGCTACCCTCCCAGACAGCCCGCCCCGCAGAGAGGACAATGACCTCCTCTGCGCCAATGAGCTCCTCGACAAGGTGGGTGACCTCAAGGATGCCGACCCCACGCCTTCGCAGCACGCCGACGACCCCGCGCAGCGCCTCTCGGGCGGCTGAGTCGAGCTGTGAGCACACCTCGTCCAAGACGAGGTAGCGCGGACGCAACGCCAGCGCTCCCGCCAAGGCAACAAGCTGCCTCTGGCCTCCCGAGAGCTCGTTGACATCCTTGTGAGAAAGACTCAAGATTCCAGCAAGCTCGAGCGCCTCGCGCACTCGCGTCCTGATCGCATCGGCGTCCAGCCCAAGATTACGCGGACCGAACGCCACATCGTCCTCAACAAGGGAGCTCACGAACTGTGACGACGGGTCCTGACGCACCAGCGCGACATCGCAGGAGTCACGCACGTCTCTGTCATCGGCGGTGACCTGTCCTGACACGGGCGACAACGAGCCGCTGGCAAGTGCAGCAAGCGTAGACTTGCCCGAACCGCTTGGACCCACCACCACGACCCATCCGCCTTGCGAAACGCAGAGGGACAGGTCCTCGACCGCATATGCCAAGCCCGGATACGCGTAGCTCACGTGATCAAGCGACAGCATGCCCCCCGCCCCTTTCAGCAAAAGTAAGCCAAGGGGAGGCCCGCTCCCTGAGCGAACCTCCCCATACGTCTTACAACTCATGTAGGCGAACTACTCAGACTCCTCCTCGGACGCCTCTGTAGCACCCGCCTCGCCCTCGGACTCCTCTGCGACCTTCTCGACCTTCTGGACGGAGGTCTTACCCGAGGTCTCCTCCCTCGTGGCGACGGCCTCAGTCACAAGCTCGATGATAACGACCTCGGCTCCATCGCCCTTGCGACGACCGAGCTTGAGGATACGGGTGTACCCGCCATTGCGGTCTGCCCAAAGCCCCTGCGCTGCCTTCTCGAAGATCTCGCGAACAGTCTCCTTATCGCCGACCTTGGCGATGGCAAGGCGCCGAGCATGCAAATCACCCCTCTTTGCCCAGGTGATAACCCTATCAACGTCGGGACGGATGGCCTTTGCGCGAGACTCAAGGGTCTTGATGCGGTCGTTGACGAGAAGTGAGGCGACGAGGCTCCTCTTCATTGCCCGGGTATGGCTGGCATCTGTCCCGAGCTTCATACCCCTCTTCTTATTATGTCTCATGGTCTAACTACTCCTCAATGAAACGGAAGACGTGCCCTAGGCCTTGAGGCCAAGGCCCATCTCCTCGAGCTTGTCCTTGACTTCCTCGATGGACTTGACGCCAAAGTTGCGGATGTTGAGCAGGTCGTTCTCGGAGAACTCGACGAGCTGGCGCACCGAATGGATATTGGCGCGCTTGAGGCAGTTGTACGAGCGAACGGACAGGGCGAGGTCCTCGATCTGCTTGTCGAGCTCGGTGCTGTCCTCCTCGACGTTATCCGCAAAGATGGATGCGTCCTCCTCCTGCTCCTCCTCGGCGGTCAGGCTCATGAACGCGCTCATGTGCTGGTTGATGATGTTGGCCGCCTCGACCACCGCCTCTCGCGGAGAGGCAGATCCGTTGGTCTCGACTTCAAGGATGAGACGATCGTAGTCGGTACGCTGGCCGACACGACAGGATTCGACGAGTTTGGCACAACGACGCACCGGAGAATACAGCGAGTCGACGCACACATAACCGATGGGATCGTTCTTGCCCTCGTTCTCGGCCCCAGACACATAGCCACGACCAACGCCTATGTGCATCTGCATGGAGAGGTGGGCCCCCTCACCGAGGGTGCACACGACATGGTCCCCGTTTACGAGCTCAAACTGGGACGGTACCTTAAAGTCTGCGCCCGTCACGGTGCAGGGACCGTCGACGTTGATGGTGGCGGTCGCGTCGGCACCGGTCCCCACACTCTTGAAGACGAGTCCCTTGACGTTGAGAACGATGTCTGTGACGTCCTCGTAGACGCCCTCGATTGTGTCGAACTCCTTTTGCACGCCGTCTATCTTGATAGCCTCGACCGCCGCACCCTCCAAGGAGGAGAGCAGTACGCGACGCAGGGAGTTGCCAAGCGTGTCGCCGTAGCCGCGCTCAAGCGGCTCAGCCGTGATGCGGGCGATGTTGTCGCTGATCTCCTCGACGGAAACTTGCGGTCGAATGAATTCTGACATGGACATGTCCTCCTGCAGTCGTCGCTTACTTGGAGTAGAGCTCGACGATCAGCTGAGCGTCGATCTCAAGGTCGATCTGGTTGCGAACCGGGGTCTGCAGAACGCTTCCCTGGAGCTTCTCGATGTCGACCTCGAGCCAAGCAGGTGCGGCCTTGCCGTTGGAGGCGACGATGGCCTCCTTGATGGGGAGCAGGTCCTTGGCCTTGGAGGCCACGGCTACGACGTCACCAGCCTTTACCTGGTAGGAGGGGATGTTCACGCGGCGGCCGTTCACCGTGATGTGACCATGGCGAACAGTCTGACGAGCCTCCTTGCGGGTGCGGGCGAAGCCAAGGCGGTACACGACGTTATCCAGACGGCACTCAAGCAGGCTCATCAGGTTGTCACCGGTGATACCCTTGGTCTTCATGGCCTTGTCGTAATAGCCACGAAACTGCCTCTCGAGAACGCCGTAGATGAACTTGGCCTTTTGCTTCTCGCGCAGCTGCATGCCATATTCGCTCTCCTGGCGCCGACGACGCTTAGGCTGGCGATGAGATTCCTTGTTGATGCCCATGACAACGGGGTCGATGCCGAGCTGGCGACACCTCTTGAGGACAGGGGTCCTATCGATTGCCATTGCTACTGTCCTTCCTTACTACACGCGACGACGCTTGCACGGACGGCAACCGTTGTGCGGAATGGGGGTCTTGTCCTGGATGCCCGAAACCTCGAGACCGGCGGCCTGCAAGGAGCGAATGGCGGTCTCGCGTCCGGAACCGGGGCCCTTCACGAATACGGCCACCCTGCGAAGTCCATGCTCCATGGCAGCTTTTGCACAAGCCTCAGCCGCGACCTGGGCCGCAAAGGGTGTGGACTTGCGAGAGCCCTTGAAGCCGACGGTACCACCCGACTGCCAGGCAATGACGTTACCCGCCGGATCGGTGATGGAGATGATCGTGTTGTTGAACGTACTCTTGATATGGGCCTGACCCACAGCGATGTTCTTGCGCTCCGCGCGACGCACACGCGTCGTGTGCTGATTCTTCTTTTGTGGCATACTTGTTCCCTAGCCCCTCTTCCTCGCGCCGATCTGACGTTTCTTGCCCTTGCGGGTGCGAGCGTTAGTGTGCGTGCGCTGTCCATGGACAGGGAGGCCCTTGCGATGACGAAGGCCACGGTAACAGCCAATCTCCATCAGGCGGGCGGTATTCTGACGAACCTCGCGACGTAGATCACCCTCGGTGGTGAAGTTCGCGTCGATGTAGTCACGGATCCTTGTGACCTCATCTTCGGTCAGGTCCTTAACGCGGGTGTCGGGGTTCACGCCACAGTCGGCGCAGATCCTCTTGGCGCTCGACGCGCCGATGCCATACAGATAGGTAAGACCGACCTCGGTACGCTTGTCGCGCGGGAGGTCGACACCATTGATACGTGCCAACTTCGAGCTCCTCTCTTAGCCCTGACGCTGCTTGTGGCGAGGGTTCTCGCAGATCACGTAAACCTTGCCATGGCGGCGGATGATTTTGCACTTATCGCACATCTTCTTAACCGAAGGACGTACCTTCATTGCGCTTTCCTTCCGGTAGTTCTTACACAAACCGATACCACACCGACAGTGCCAGGTGGAGCTGACCTGCCTTATCTTGACGTCCAGCCGCAGACGTGAACATCCCTCGCACATGCATGGCCACGACGCGCGAGGTCCTCGTGCGCATTCCCTCTGGCCATGCCAAACCTGCCTCTTACTTGTAGCGGTAGGTGATACGACCCCTCGTAAGGTCATAGGGGGAGATCTCTACGACGACCCTGTCCCCCGGTAAGATCCGTATGTAGTTCATGCGAATCTTACCCGAGATGGTACAGAGGATTGTCTTGCCGTTTTCGAGCTCCACGTTGAACATCGCGTTGGGGAGAGGTTCCATGACCTTACCCTCAAGCTCGATTCCATCCGTCTTAGCCACCTTACCTACTTTCTCTTGCTAACAGCAGCAACCATATATCATACATAAAAAAGAACAAGGCATCCACTCCACAGGGAACTTCATATTCCCTGCAGAGAGGGTACCTCCTGCGGTCCGCTTGAGAATTCGGCAGAACCTTCGCCGCCTCCCGTCCCTTAGCCTAGCCGGTCTACTGCTCGCCGCCCTGCATGGAACACCAAGGTCCGTTGTCATCCTGCGTGAGTATCACAGGCCCATCCTTGGTTATGGCGACTGTGTTCTCGTAGTGCGCAGCCACCTTTCCGTCATCGGTGACGACCGTCCAACCGTTGCCGAGCGTATGGTTCTCGCGTACTCCAAGGGTGATCATGGGCTCAATGGCAATGACCATGCCGACTTGCAGCTTGACGCCTCGTCCCTTCTTACCATAGTTAGGGACATTGGGATCCTCATGCATCGTATGGCCCACGCCATGACCCACGTACTCGCGCACGACGCCATAGCCACTCCCTTCGGCAAGCTGCTGGACCGCATGGCCGATGTCACCCAGGTGATTCCCGGGGACAGCCTGCTCGATGCCACACCTCAGGCAGTCGCGCGTGACCTCGCACAGGCCTCTCACCTCATCGGAGGGAGTTCCCACGTAGAAGGTCCAGGCATTGTCACCCACCCAGCCGCCAAACGTCGCTCCAGTGTCGATGGAGATAATATCCCCCTCGTTTAGGAAGACTTCCGGAGAGGGGATACCATGCACGATCTGCTCGTTCACTGAGGCACAAATGCTACCAGGAAAACCACCGTATCCCTTGAAGGTGGGAATGGCGCCATGCAAGCGAATGAAGCTCTCGACCGAGGAGTCAATCTCCTGCGTCGAGACGCCAGGACGCACCATAGTCCCCGCCAAACGCAGAGCCTGCTTGGCGAGCGAACCCGCATGCTTCATCTCCTCAATCTCAGCTGCTGACTTAATGTGAATCATAGGCCAAGCAGAGACCTCACGTCGGCGTACACCTCGTCGACTGGCCTGTCTCCGTCTACCTCCTTAAGGATTTTGCGACCGCAGTAGTACTCGATGAGTGGCGCAGTCTGGTTCTGGTAGGTGTCGAGCCTCCTTGCGATGGTCTCTGGCCTGTCATCATCGCGCTGATACATCTCACCACTGCAGCGCGGACAGCTATCGACGCCAATCGCTGCGGTGTAGCCACAGTCGCGACAGGTGCGACGCAGGCTCAGACGATTGATGATGACCTCCGGCTTAACGTCAACGAGCAGAGCGACGTCGAGCTTAATTCCCATAGATTCCAGCTCGGAATCCAGAACCACAGCCTGTTGGGTGTTTCGTGGAAACCCATCCAAGATGAAGCCTTTCTTAGCGTCATCCTGCTGCAGGCGCTCCTTGACCAAGTTGATGACCAGCTGATCGGGAACGAGCCTGCCTGCGTCCATGTAGCCCTTGGCCTCCATGCCAAGTTTGCTCTGGGCGCTCACCGCCGCGCGCAGCAGGTCACCGGTCGAGATATGGGCAATGCCGACGTCATCGACAAGCTTCTGGGCTTGGGTGCCCTTGCCTGCGCCTGGCGCACCTAGAAGAACGATATTCATGCTTCCCTTCTCTCCATCGTGGTTGCCGCATGAGATACCACTCGATACCCCTAGTCTACCTCCCACAGCATGACACGCGGCAATGCGAACAGCTCATGGCGAGAAAAACACCGTGAGAGGGTCAAGGTAGTCTGACTACACTGACACGTTAAGACTTGATGCCGCGCGCATTCACCGCAGTCACACGCCCCGACCCCCTCTTGCAACCCTACTTAAAGAATCCCTCATAGTTATGCATCTTGAGCTGCGACTCCAACTGCGAGATCGTGTCCATCGCAACGCCAACCATGATCAGCACCGAGGTACCGCCAAATGACTGCAGAAGCGTGTTTCCCGTCAGTGAGAACAGAATCGACGGTATGACCGCCAGCGCTGCCATGAAGAGAGCCCCCGGCAACGTGATGTGATCAAGCACATCCTTGATGTAGGCTGACGTCGCGCTACCCGGACGGACACCCGGAATGAAGCCGCCAGCCTTACGAAGCTGATCGGACGTCTCGTCGGGATTGAACACCATTGACGTGTAGAAGTACGCAAAGAACACGATCAGCAGGACGGAAAGGACCCAGTTGACCGCCCCGCTCGAGAGCGCGCTGGCCATGGTCTGGATCCAGCCGACGTTCGGGAAGAACACGGCGAGCTGCGCTGGCAGGTAGAGGACCGCCGATGCGAAGATGATGGGCACGACACCGGCCGTGTTAACCTTGATCGGCAAATAGGTGGCATTGGCACCCATGATGCGACGACCCACGACACGCTTTGCGTACTGGACGGGGATGCGACGCTGCCCCCGCTCGATAAACACGATCACCGGAATGATTGCCATGATTACCAGAAGCGTGATCACGGTAATGATCGAACCTGTGTCCTGCGTGGTCCACTCCCTCACCAAGGTGGGTCCAAGGCCAGCCATGATATTGACAAAGATGATCAGCGACATACCGTTGCCGATACCACGCTGCGTGAGCACCTCGCCCATCCACATGATGAGGATAGCACCCGTGAGGAGTACGAGAACCACGATGATGCTCTCCAGCGTCTCGGATACACCCTGCATCTGAGAGAAGTTGATTCCCTGCGCCCTGAACAGGAAGAGGTAGCCAATGGCGTTGATGAGAGCAAGCGCGATGGTGACGTAGCGCGTGTACTGCGTGATCTTACGCTGTCCTGCCTCTCCTTCCTTGGCCATCTCGGCGAGCGAGGGTATGACTGCCTGCATCATCTGCATGATGATCTGAGCCGTGATGTAGGGCATAATTCCCAGGCTAAAGACCGAGACGCGAGAGAGACCCCCTCCTGAGAACAGGTTAAGCACCGCAATGGCCCCGTTGCCTGCGGAGAGCTTCTCGCCAACGTCAATCATGTCCTTGAACGGGATACCAGGCGCAGGCAGATACGCGCCCAGCCGGTACAGAAGCAGAATCCCTATGGTAAAGAGGATCTTACCCCTGAGCTCAGGAATGCGAAAAGCGTTTGCGACCCCTTTTAGCACGCCTCCTCAACCTTTCCTCCGGCGGCCTCTATCTTGGACTGAGCAGAGGCGGAGACCCTATCAACCTTGACCGTGAGCCTCTTCGTGAGCTCACCGTCGCCAAGGACCTTAACCGGAATGTAGTCGTGTTTGATGACGCCTGCGGCCACGAGGCTCTCGGCATCGACGGTATCGCCATCGGAGAACAGCTTGTCAAGGCGCGAGACATTCACAGGCGCGTACTCGACGCGATTGTGATTCTTGAAGCCGGGAAGCTTTGGCAGGCGCATGGCCAAGACGGTCTGCCCGCCCTCGAAGCCCGCGCCCTTGCCGCCGCCAGCACGGGAAAGCTGGCCCTTGGAGCCACGGCCGGCCGTGGTGCCATGGCCTGAGGAGTTTCCGCGCCCGATGCGCTTGCGAGCCTTTCTGGACCCCTCGGCGGGACGAAGATCATTGAGCTGCATAGTGGGTGACTCCTAGTTCTCTTCAACCTCAACAAGGTGCTTGACCTTGAAGATCATTCCGCGGACACTCGGATTGTCAGGAAGTTTAGAGACATCGCCTATCCTGCGAAGTCCCATGGCGCGACAGGTAAGGGTCTGGTCCTTCTTGACGGAGGCAACGGCGCTGCGCACGAGCCTGACGATGAGCTTCTTCTCGTCTGTCATGGCTTATGCCTCCTTTCCGTTGAACATCTCGGAAACGCTCAGGCCACGACGCTCGGCAGCCTCCTCGGGGCTGGAGAGGGACTTCAGGCCCACGGCGGCAGCCTTGATGATGTTGAGGGCATTGTCGGTACCAAGAGACTTGGACAGCACATTGGTGATACCGGCAAGCTCGAAAAGCGGCCGCACCGGCCCACCTGCGATGACGCCGGTACCCTCGATGGCAGGCTTGATGAGGACGCGGCCGGCGCCATAGTGACCCTCGACGGCGTGGGGGATGGATCCTCCATCGGTAACAGGGACTTTGAACATGCTCTTCTTAGCGTCATCGACGCCCTTCTGGATCGCCAAGGGCACCTCGGCGGACTTCCCCATACCGATACCGACATTGCCCTTGCCGTCACCAACGACCACGAGGGCCAGCAGGCTCATGCGACGCCCGCCCTTGACAGTCTTTGACACGCGGTGGATGTAGACGACGCGCTCCTGAAGGTCGGAGTCATTCTGGCGCTTACGATCACGTGGCATTCAAATCCTCCTAGAACTTCAGGCCCGCTGCACGGGCACCGTCTGCGAGAGCCTTCACACGACCATGGTAGATACGTCCCCCGCGATCGAACCTGACCTCGGTGACACCCTTCTCAAGAGCCCGCTGACCAATGAGCCTACCGACGAGCTCAGCCGCCTCCTTGTTGGAGCCGAGCTTGCCGGTCTCGCGAAACTCCGAGCTCAGAGTGGAGGCAGAGCAGATGGTCTTGCTGTCTGCATCATCGATCACCTGCGCGTAGATGTGCGCATTGGTGCGGTGAACAGTCAGGCGCGGACGCTCTGCGGTGCCGAAGATCTTGGCGCGGACGCGGCGCTGCCGACGCTTGAGTGCCGCGCGCTTTGCCTTGTGCTTGTTCATTCCTTCTCCTTCACGTCGCCGCCACCTGACAGGGTGACGGACTTTCCTCTGCACAGGCACGAGGCCTGATGGTGGCAAGGCTGGACTACTTACATGACCCAGACGAGGTCAGGACCTCGCCTACTTGGCGGCCTTACCGAGCTTCCTGCGAATGTGCTCACCCTCGTAGTGTATGCCCTTGCCCTTGTACGGCTCGGGTGGCCTCTTGGCGCGCACCTCTGCTGCGACCTGTCCGACCTGCTCCTTAGAGATGCCCTTAACCGTAATGTGGGTATTATCAGGAACCTCGAAGGAAATGCCCTCGGGGCAGGTGAACACGACGGGATGTGAGTAACCAAGGGAAAGGTCGAGGTCTTTGCCCTTGAGCTGTGCACGATAGCCGACGCCCGTAAGCTCGAGCTTCTTCTCAAAGCCCTCAGACACACCAACCACCATATTGTGCACGAGCGTGCGGGTGAGACCCTGCTGGGCATTGGACGCCTGGGTATCGTCGTTGCGGGTAACGAGGACCTGCTCGTCCTCCAGCGTAACGGTCACAAGATCAGAGAAGCTACGCTGTAGCTCCCCCTTTGGGCCCTTGACGGAGACGCCGGGGCCGTTGATGGTCACAGTAACCCCGGCAGGGACCGTGACAGGCTTCTTACCGATGCGAGACATTGTCTCTCCTCCTTACTTCCTGTCTGGCCTTACCAGATGTAGCACATGACCTCGCCGCCGATGCCAAGCTTGCGAGCATCGCGATCGCACATCATGCCCTTGGACGTCGAGATGACAGCGGTGCCAAGACCACCGAGGACGCGAGGTAGCTTATCTGCGGATGAGTAGATGCGCAGCCCGCACCTTGAAATTCGCTTGATACCCCGGATGATGCGTGCATTCTTTTTACCATACTTCAGCTGCACGTGCAGGGTTTTCTGGGGCTTGGTGTCCTCGACCTCATAGCCCTTGATGTAGCCCTCCTCATAGATGACACGGGCTATCTCGACGAGGACCTTGCTCGAGGGCATAGAGACCTCCGTCTTGCCAGCAAAGTTCGCGTTTCTGATGCGCGTCAGCATATCCGCGATCGGGTCAGTAACCTTCATTGATTCCTTCTCCTTAGTTCATGATGAAACTGTGCGTACGGTTCGCGCCCACCCATAGCAAGAGCGCCTGTACGCCAGAGCTTTGGCCTACCAGCTTGCCTTACGGATGCCAGGAAGCTCGCCCTTGCTCGCAAGCTCACGGAAGCACACGCGGCAGAGGCCAAACTTGCGATAGACGGAGTGGGGACGCCCACAGCGCTGGCAGCGGCTCTGCTTGCGCGTCGAGTACTTCGGCTCGCGCGAAGCCTTGACGATCATCGATGTCTTTGCCACAGATCCTCCTTCTTAAAAATGCCCGACCCACGTCAGGGCAACGTGCTTTCTGTTCCTAGTTCCTTTTGAACGGGAAGTGGAAGGACTCGAGAAGCGCCCTGCCCTCCTCGTCGGTCTTGGCAGTGGTGACGATGGTGATGTCCATGCCACGCGTGCGGTCGATCTTGTCATAGTTAATCTCGGGGAAGATTAGCTGCTCGGTCACGCCCATCGAGAAGTTGCCATGGCCGTCGAAGGACTTTGGACTGATTCCGCGAAAGTCACGGACGCGCGGGATGGCGATGGAAATGAGACGGTCGAGAAACTCCCACATGCGGTTTCCGCGAAGCGTCACCTTAGCGCCGATAGGCATGCCCGCACGCAGGTGAAAGGTCGCGATGGACTTGCGAGCGTGGGTGACAATGGGCTGTTGGCCAGTGATGGTGCGCAGGTCAGCTACAGCTCCGTCGATAGCCTTCGAATCGGTGGCAGCCTCGCCGACACCCATGTTGACAACTATCTTCTCGAATTTGGGAATTTGGTTGACATTCTTATAGTCAAACTTCTTTCGAAGCTCGTCGCGCACGACGGAGAAGTACCTCTCCTTGAGTCGCGGCACGTACGTGGATCCATCTGCCATACGCTCTCCTTAGCTGTGGTGGTGTTTAGCGCGGGGTTGGCCTGACGTCACGACGTAATGCGCACCACAACTCGTTGCGACACGCAGCCTGATCATGACCTGCGGTTAGCCTCGCGCCCCCTGGACCGTGGCATCTCAGGCCAGGAGCCATTGCGAGCGTGCGGCCTCCAAAGGGCAAAAGCCAGAACACCATAACTCTGGGCAGCATCCCGCCCATCCCGACATAAACAGAAGTCACACGCAGAAATACATGGTAGGGCTTTGTGGCAGGTGGACTGGCTGAAAGAAAAAAGCCAGAGCATATTCATAATCCTTCCGACCCGCGAGCCTTCCTTCTGAGACCGCATTACAAGGAACCATCTGACAGTGCAGGACCGGGGTCCGGGCACGCTCGGGGGCGAGTGGCAGTGCAACCCACACTGCCACTCGGACGTGAACGTACTAGTCGGAACGTTCAGAGGCGAGTGGCAGTGTTACATTCATCGGAGCTATTGGTTCTCTAGCCCCAGCACCTCCTGCCTCAAGAATGTGCGCTTCCTTTTGAAGTTTAGTGTCTCCGCGCGAATTTTCTTTCCAAGGGCATTCGCTATAGCCCTGATGACTGCGTCAAAGCTCTGACAGTTGTATACCTGCGCACTCACAAGGGGAAATGCCTTCCATCCTGAGGCACTCAAGGCCGAGATGCGCATCTCGTCCCGCTTGCGTCGTCTCTCAAGCTTGCGAAGGGTCTCTTGCATCTGCATGGGACCGTTGCTTGACTCGTCAAGGTACAGGCCATGTTCTGCCGTACTGTTGTACTCTATAGCCACATGCGCACTTGTCCATACCAAATCGACCGCGATGGCATTCATGTTCATAATCCGTTCTCCCTCCTTCGAAAGCTCAATAGTCTGGTTGAACTTGGGAATCGCCAACCCATAGCCTCCATAGCGTCGTGGGAGACAAGCCAACATTGCTACGTTTGTCTCCATAGGAGAAGCGGAGCCTGCCGTTAGATATGGCAGGGTACGCTCGATCAGTTTGATGCCATGCGCACCTGGCAGCTCATCGATGAGGGATCCTATACGTGATGGTGTTGTAAGTGGAGTACGCCTTGTGAGCAATTTTGATTCGCTCCCATTTGCCTTGCTATAAAACCCACAAAACTCAAGAGACAGTGAAGTCGAACAGACGAGTGTTGAGCCATACGCAAGCTGCAGAAGTGTGAACTCTGGACCACTGAGAAGCACGTTTTTGCTCATACGATAAAGCGCACACCTAGGTAACCTCTCACACCAGCTGTGACTTCTAACACCAGGCACTACAATCCTTTTCCTGTGCAAGGGAAAAAGCAAATGAACGTGTCCATCCACGAGCGCAGGCTCTAACCATGGGCCAAGTTGCCTTAGGGCAGATCGAACCTCACTCACTGAAACCGCCAAGTGTAACTGGGAGAGATCCATTGCGCGCAGGGGTTTGAAGGGAATAGCTGGTTCCCAACTATGATGGGACGTGAAGCCGATGCCGCCTTGACTTGTCGTCGTCGCATCTTCCTCGCATTCTCTTGCCGTAGTTCGCCAGATCCCAAGCGCACTTCTGTGACTGAGAATAATCATGTCTCCCCTCCCACCCGTTGTGACTAGAGGTACCTACCATACATGATTGGAAGGTCAAAAAGATACTAAAATAGTGAATAGTATAGGGATAAATAGCTGAAAGTATGAGAGATTCGTATAAGCTTATTGGCGTACTGAACATACCGCAAATATAGGCGAACGTACGTGACCCCCACAACGAAATCCCTGCGTCATACAGGGCTCAATTTTTTCCGGTATACCTCGGTTAATAATTTAGTCATCGGCGTGCTCAAAGAGCCCTAGCATAGCGTCTATGCTTAATCTGCTATCACTATTTTAGGATACAGCCTGGCGAGCCTATCCCTGG
>ERZ773263.823-NODE-823-length-20153-cov-5.863718_pt1 | contig 20153 bp, 22 predicted proteins | sample MGYA00511076_ERZ773263 | MGnify/ENA primary metagenome ERZ773263 (study PRJEB29015, sample SAMEA2738155) | human oral metagenome | biome: human oral; feature: human-associated habitat; material: saliva | place: China | collected 2195 ... | reverse complement strand
GGGGCCCCAACCCGGAATAAGCTCCGTTCCCTCAGTTCGGGTCATATCGTCTAGAATTTTGGGGTCTTCTCTGTTTAGGTTGGGGTCTTCTCTGTTCAGACTCTTTGAATTCTCGGTACAGCGCATTGAAGGCACTCCAGAGCAATCGGAGACGTCCCATTTCATCAGTGACGCGATTATGACTTGCATACAAATAGCTGACAGAAGTTAATAGATATTGCTGTTGGTATAGTGTTTTGGCGGTTTGGGGTGAAATGAAACCCTCTTCATCTCGTGTCGTTGCCGTTGGAAGCGCAAGTTTGCTCACATCATGCTGGTCAATCTTGTCAGATAGTCCATATCTCACCGTATGTATCGTTGGAATATGTCCGGTGAGTGCGTAATAGACAAGCCAGAGCTTCCTGATGTGCTTTCTCCGTGGTTTGTTGAATGCACTCTCGATATTCTGTGTTTTTGCACGTGAATAACGTATCAAAAGTGACGACGGGCTAAGGATGAAAGCATCCTTAGCCTGTGACATCCGCATGGTCCCTTCAAGGGGATCAAAGCTTCCCTGTTGATCGAAATTTATCTCTATCACATAATACTTTCTTCCCATTTGTACATACACCATCCCTAGTAGAACGTTCCAATAATTAACTAGTTTGATAGCATTATCCTCTCCACCTCAGCCGCACGCCTCCGATTTTCCACCTCCACCTGTGGGGATGGGTCTCTGGCGTCGGCCTCCCCGAGACACGGTTCGATGCGCTCTCCTGGCTCGCCCAGAGATCCCACGCGGATGTGGTGCAGCGTCTGCCTGGCCATCTTACCGAAGAAGCCCTTCATCACGTCGGGCACAGCTGCCATGGGTCGGTGCGGGCACTATCCCGGACCTGCGGGGATGCCCGTTGAGCCAGGCCTGGCCTCCCTCGGCCTGTGCACAAAGTGGTCGCTGGGCACGAGCCTCAGGGCGTGCCCCTCGGGGCTGTGGCGAGCCGTGGGCCTCAGGTTCGGCCACGCATGCGGGGCTCGACCCATTGGCCGGGCATGCTAGGGGAATCGACCGGGGGTTGGGCTACCATGGGGGCGGCGCCCTGTCCGCACCACGTGTCCAGGATTTGGACCATGCCTCTTACCATGCGGATGGCTCCGCGATCGAGCGAGTCTTGGTCCAAGATTCCCACCGCAGTCCCCAGTCGGCCGGCGACGCCGCGCCCAGCGCCCCTTACGGACCCTCCGAGATCGCCGGCAAGCCCGACGCTCATGCGTCGCCGAAGCCGGGCGCGGGCCCCTCTGGCGACGCTAGTCAGGGCGCACCTCCGGGCCGGAAGGTGGGGATGCCGCAGCCGCGAGGGGTCAGTCAGGAAGCCGTTCGATGATATCCTAGGTGTGCCGCTCGAGGCGAGGTTCCCCATCTCCGTCGCACATGCCTAATGATGAGGGAAGCTGTGTCAAACAGAGAGTTTCGAATATATAAACTTAGCTTTCTCGGCTCTCAGAAACTCGAACACGTTGATGTGGTGCAACCTAAAGTGGTCACATACGTCAGATAGCGAGACCTTCTTGTTACGACTCTTATGAGCCTCCTGCGTGACGATGGTCCCGCCATGGGCAAGCGAGTAGGCGACAAGCCAAGGGTCAGCTGAGGTTGGCTTTAGGAAATCTTGTACCACATTAGGCTTCGAGTAATATGCCTGGACATAAGATGAAACTGTTTGATATTCGGCAACCGTTTTAGCGTCACCCGCACAATCAAAAAAATACTTCTTGTCGAGCTCGTCCTTCATCCATGTGCTCAAAGCATCACTGCCACCAAGAATCTCATTGCGCACATGAGTAACGCTCATAGCATTACCGCTCTCAAAGTCATCGATGACAAACTCCCAGAAACCTGGACAGATATCAAAAGCATAGAAGCGATTCTTTGGCTCAATAAAAGCATTGGAATCGAGAATCATTACATTGCTTCGGGGCATCAGACATACATCCCCTCTCGCTCGAAGAATCCCTTGAAGCTTTTGGCAGAAAGCCCTGTAAGGCGGTAGGCATCGGAATAGAGTAGATATTCGGACTGCAACGCCGTATAGATGGCCTTAGGGAAAAGAGCCCCCAAATGATTCTTTTGCAACGTATAGAAGCGCGGACCATCGCCTGGTGCCCTAGTCTTCTTCCTGCTTCTCGCAAGAGCATCACGCAAGCGATTGGAGTAATCTTCATACCTCTTGCTAAATTCATCGCGATCGATTCGTCCGAGGTCGCGCGCCCTTCTGAGGCAAACAACCTCAGAGACCTTGGTCAGCTTCTTGATTTCTTCGAGCGCACTATCATCGTCCATGCTATCGAAGGCATCGTGCACCATTGCAGCAGGGACGAGAAACTCCGCTGCGACGGCGTCGCAGTCGGACTCCCTGTCCCCAGCAGAGAACGCGAGGGCAACATCATCGACACCCGTATCATCAAAAAGCAGGTGTGCGAATTCGTGCGCAAGAGTGAAGAGCTGAGCAGAGTGGGCATCGCTTGTATTGATGAAGATAACAGGCGCTCGTCTATCAGAAAGAACAAACCCTCTGAACTCGCTGACCTTCAAGGGGCGGTTAGTGGAGTTGCCAACGTAACTCCCCGCACAGACGCACACACCTCGGTGCTCAATGGTCTCGCGTAAGAAACGCACGGCAGCATCCTCCTGCATGCCGCGAGCCCACCCATGGTCCATATCAAGGAGCTGCCTCATCATGGAGACGCTATCGCCCACGCTTTTTCCCCTGCAGGATCCTACAAAATCAAGGGTCTCGCTACCCACGTCTTCCAGGTAATCGTCAAGCCAGTCCTGCCTGCTAAGCATCAGGTTGATAACGTCGTAGAGCTCAGGACTAGGCTCTGCCGGACTTCTGGAATCAAACGTCCGAAAATCTGAAATTTGCAATGGGAGCCGTGGAGGCTCGTCCTGGAAGAAGTGGGGAACAAGAACATGAGTGGCTTTGGCAAGCTTCTCAAGTTGTTTTATTGTAGGAGCCTTGCCCTTTCCATCGATCCATTCTTGAACGCGTTTTGAAACGGTGTTCTTGAGATCCTCGGGCGTCTTTCCCGCACGTTTGAGAGCCCAATCAATCACCGCTGGATTTGCGGCACTTTTCATCTCGAGCCCCCTTTCTCATGCCCAAGCCCTTGCCAAACGTCAAAGGCGGCTAATGCGCTATATAAAAATTTTCACTGATTCTATCGCATTGTTCAAGCTGCTGGGACTCCCCCTGGCGAATAACCCTGACTTCCCGGCACTTCCTTAGCCCACTGGGAGTAGACCCGAACTGTCCCCTGCCCTGAGAACCTGCGCCTGGCTGCGGAAACCCTTAGGACGCCGCTGGCGTGTGGCGGCCACGTCCGGCCTCCCGTGGCATGAGGCTCTCACCCATCCCACGGGAGGTGGGGACGTGCGTCAGCCACGACGTCGCGGTGTGGCAACGAGTACGCGATGGTCGTCAGATCCGTGAGGGAAGGGGCCAGAGTCACGAGGGGGGGATCTGGTCTACCTCGGCCGCGTGGTGGACAGGGCGCGCGGGGTCTACCGGAGCCGGGAGCGGGGATGTTCTCCTACGACCTGGCGACGGGCGGGCTCGCCCCGGTGCCGGAGAGCGCCGGGGGGCCGAAAAGGCGCAATGCCCGCGCCGCGGGCACGATGCTCGCCGTGTCTCTCGGCGACGCGTTCCTACTGGTCTCCCTCCTGTTGGCTCGGGCGGGATGATGGCCTGCGCCTCGTCGGCAGGCGCGACGAGACCGACGGCATCCTTGTCGACCCCGCGGGGCCATCCGACTCCTGTTGCCTTCCCGTCACGGCTATCAGCAACCACAACGGCCAGGCCGGCGAGGAGGTCCGCCTCACCTGCGTCGTACAGCGCGACACGGGCCTGCCCCTCCTCTTCCGCCACGTCGCCGGCAACGCGATAGACGTGAGCACGATCACCAGGACCATCGCTGCGCTCGGGGCGATGTGTTTTGGTCCAAGATTCCCACCGCAGTCCCGTTCGATAAAGTCAATCACTCACTTTACAATGCCTTCTGTCAGCCGTTCGACGAAGGGATATTCGCCGATACAAATTACGAGGTCGACATCAGGAATGGCATACTCATCCTTACGTCAAACTTTGCCACTGGGGCAGAGATCAAGCAGGGTCTCGGGACTGCCATGTACTCCCGCATCGGCGCATGCATCGCTTTCGATGATCTGCCCGTAGAGGCAAGGCAGACAATAGCCCAAAGGCATTTCGACGAGGTTTATGGCTGCCTTGACAGTGATGATAAGGCAGCCATAGATTCGACGGATTATTGGAGCGTGGTTCCAGGCAAATGCCGAGCGGTACGACAACATGCGCATCATGAGGACCAAGATTGACAGGGCGATATTCGGCCACTTAACCGATAGGCTTCTCTCGGCGCAAAAACCAAATGATGAGCAAGAATGAGATAGGACGGACGGAGGCTTACATGTTCGACCTCAACGAACTCAAGACATACCGGGAGGGCAACCGCCTGGAGGCGAAGAAGGCGCTCGGGCGCGATGGGCAGGGCGAGCTTCCGCGCAGCGTGTGGGAGACGGTCTCGGCCTTCGCCAACACGGCCGGCGGCGTCATCGTGCTGGGCGTCTCCGAGCGCAGGGATGATGGCAGCTTCATCGTGCACGGCATCCCGAAGGCCGAGAAGGTGCTCGACGACTTCTGGAACGCAGCGCTCTCCGAGGACAAGCTCTCCGCCCGCTTTATGAGGGACGCAGATGCCACCGTGGAGACCGTGGAAGGCAAGGACATCGTGGTTATTCGCGTTCCGTGGGTGGACCGCCACATGCGCCCCATCTTCATCAACGATAGCATCTTCGGCGGCACCTTCCGCCGCACGCACACTGGCGACCACCAGTGCAAGCGCGAGGAGGTGCTCTCGATGCTGCGCGACTCCGACACCTCGAGCCAGGACGCAGCCATCGCCGAGAGCGCTCGCGTGGAGTTCATCAACCGCGAGACGGTCGCGGCCTATCGACGCCGATTCGACCAGCGCAACGAGGGCCACGTGTGGGGCAAGGCCGACGACGAGACCTTCCTCACCAACATCGGGGCTCTGCGCGTGGACGAGAAGGGCGGGCTACGTCCGACACGCGCCGGACTCCTCATGTTCGGCGAAGACCGCTGGATCACCTACGAGTTCCCGCACTACTTCCTGGACTACCGCCAGGAGGCTGGGGCCGTCGAGCGCTGGGCGGACCGCTTCACCAGCCAGCCGGGCGACTGGACGGGCAACGTCTACGACTTCTACTTCCGCGTGTACAACAAACTTAAGGCCGCTCTCAAGGTGCCCTTCCGCCTGGACGGCGTCGACCGCGTGGACGACACGCCCGCCCACGAGGCCCTGCGCGAGGCGATAGTCAACGCGCTCACCAACGCCAACTGGTTCGACCGACGCGGCGTGGTGTGCGTGTGGGACGACGAGGCCATCACCATCGCGAACCCCGGAGACTTCCGCATGCCCGTCGAAGAGGCGAAGAAGCCCGGCAGCACCGACCCGCGCAACGAGACCATGATGAGGATGTTCGCGATGGTGGAGATCGGCGAGCGCGCGGGCAGCGGCATGGACAAGATCTTCGAGGGCTGGGCGTGGGCCGGGTACGCGGAGCCGAGCTACGAGGTCGCCTACGGCCCAGACCGCACCACGCTCACCCTGCCGCTCGTCTCCGCCGATTCGGCCGGCGAAGCGCCGTCGAAGACCGTCGAAGACCGTCGAAGACCGTCGAAGTGCGGCGATGATTCGCTGACGGACGCGCAGAGGGCGGTGCTGAATTATCTGGAAGCCAACGGGCCTTCAAGAACTGCAGAAATAGCCCAAGGAATTAAAATGGGAACCTCTCAGACTAACGTATTATTACGCGGGCTAACGGAGCTTGGGTTCGTGTCGGTGAGCGGTGCAACGAGCGCACGGCGGTATCGTTTGCATGACTAGACGCAAATCCATCTTTGTTCGAGGAGATCTTCAGGTCGTATTCGCTGGCGTTTCCGGAATCAAGCGCGACCCGGTCGCGCATGCGCCCATCGGTGGTCCTGGCGGCGAACGCGCGCCCTTGTCCGTCCCTTCGTCGGGTGAGCACGGCGAGGGTGAACTGCCCCGCCTTGTGGCTCTCGGGGCTCAGGCGCGTCTAGGAGCTGCTGTCGGGGTCGGAAAGCGCTCCCGCGGCCGTCCCCGCCTCCCGTCCGATCCGTGAAGCCGCTCGATGCAGCCCTTGTGGTCGGTGACGAGGCTCGCGAGCAGCGCGATGTCGTCCAGGTGGCGGCGCCTGTCCGCGCAGTATGCCGCGCTCCTGAGGACGAGCGCTCCCAGGAGGTCGGGGACGCGTATCCTGACCGGGCCGTCCTCGTGGGCCAGCGCGGGGCCCATGCCCCGCTCGATCGCCTGGGCCCCGCCTGCGATCTCCATCATCGACCACCCGTTGACCTTGGCGGACCTGGCCTTGCCCGAAGGCAGATGGTCGGCCACCAAGATGTCGGCGACGAGTGCTCCGCGCGTCATGCGGTGGAAGGCGGTGCCGCGCAAGCCGGGCCCTTTGAGGGCGAACCCCATACTTCCAAGCTGCTTTATCACGGCGGATATGTTGAAGGTCGAGGCCATCACGTCGACCGGGACGTCGACGTCCCGGTCGCGCGGGACTGGTATCCCGCGATCATCGCGTGGGCCTGCGTCACGAGCCCGCCGACGAGTGCCCACGAGCCCTCCGGCAGGCCGTCTCCGAGCTCTATGACGGCACCCCATGGCTTCACGAGCTTCGATATCTTCAGCTCAGCGCATTCCATCGAGGAGCCCTTCCAGGTAGTCGAGCCCGCGCCTGCGCTCGCGCGCGTCGACCGACATCGCCAGGTCGGCGGCCACGACCGCCGCAGGCATCCCTGTGGCATCAGCCAGCGAATCGGGCAGGTCGCTCGCGAACCTCGCGGTGCACGAACCCGTCGCGTCCTCCACGAGGAAGAAGTCGCGCTCTAGCTCCTCTGCGGTCATCCCGACCACATACCCGTCCAAGACGGGGACCGTCGACGCGAGTCCGAGGTCGCTTGCGAGGACCGAGGCCATCCCCGTGGCCACGAGTGCCCTCCGCACGTCGTCTTCGAACGACGGCGATACAAGGTACCTCCTCGCCTCCATCCTGTTCCGCGCGAGCCAGATGAGCTCTCCTGCGCCGATCTCCCTGAGCTTCAGGAGCAGGCGGCGCCTCTTGTGGTACTCGAGCCAGGAGACGTCGTCCCCGCCGATCGCCAGAAGCGCCGCCCAAGCGGTCTGCGGGCTCCACGGCCTACCCTTGAACTGCGAGAGCGCCCCGTGGGCGTGCACGCTGCCGGGATCGATCGCGAGGGCGCCGGAGTCGGTTTTCCTGGCGCGGAGGATGCCGTTTCGCACGAGCCTCGCCACCTCGTGCCTGCCCACGCCTAGGAGCCTCGCCGCCTGCGAGGCCGTGTAACCGGATGCCATGTCGGGCGCGTTTTCCATTTGCGTATATAATACCGCATGTTAATACATATGCAAGTTCCGACAAAGAACATCGTTTGGTCCAACTATTTGTCCGCACCCCTGCGCAGTTCTTACTGAACCAAAACAGCCGTGGGACGGCTGCGGGAAGTCGGTCGCCCACTCGGCCATCTCTCCGTGGTCGCTTCCCCCGGCGTGCGAGTCCCCGGCTCGCCGTCCCCGGGCGCCGGCGCGCATGTCGGCGCGGCTCACGGGTGGCTGTCGATTCCGAGGCATGCACGATGGATGGCCATGGGGACCCTTCCGTCGATCGTGGCGCCTCGGCGCCGCCCTGCCGCGACGGAACCATTCTGGCTTACGGGAGGTCCCCTTGGGACCCCGGCCCAGAACAGGTTTCGCTCCCTCAATTCGGGTCATATCGTCTTGGCTAGCTGCTATATACTTCTCTTCTGCGAAAAACCGGCGGCTTCCGGAGGGTGGCGGGCAATGGCCTAGGACATCAATATCTACTGAGATGAGAGCCGCTATTCCAATCCCGAGGATTCCCATCTCGTAATCGGCGCGGTGAAGTGCCCGAGGGGGCGCAAGCGTGGAATAGCGCGTGAGCTTGGCGCCCTCAAGCGCAACAGCGGCATCGGCGGGGAGTTCGGCTGGAAGCCCGTCTCCCGGAACAAGGCGGCCTTCTACACGGCGCTCATCGACTGGTTCCTGGCGACCGACGACCTGCGTTTTCGCTGCGTGGTGGCGAGCAGGGAAAGCCTGTGGTCCCGAGACGCCGAGAGCGCGTTCTACGTGGTGTACCACCAGCTTCTCTGCCATTGGCTCGTCCCTCCCAACACCCACGCGCCTGTCTGGACGAGAAGAAGAACTTGCGGCAGCGGCGCGTGGACACCCTGCGGGCCAAGACGGCAGGCTACATGCCAGGGGGCTGCGGACCAGCCTGCGTGGGGGAGGTGAGCTCGCGGGAATGCGCCCTGGCGCGGGTGGCCGACTGCCCCATCGGTTGCATGGGCCATACCTGGGACGGGCATGCCGGCCCCGAAGGGTTCCCTGAGGGCAGCGCCTTCAAGCGTGGGCTCTGTGCCCATCTGGCGGAAGGGCTTGGGAGGCCGTCGCTTCGCTTCTCCACCTGGGCGAGCGAGAGGAACTTCAACGTGTTCCTGTTTGGGGAGTAGTGCCATGGCGTACACGATAGGCGGGGACGGCCTGCTGGACTTCTCCGGCTGCGAGAGCGACGAGGAGAAGCTCGACCAGTGCTGGGACTACTTCTGTGAGCAACTGGGCGACATCGAGGTTAGGGCCTTCGACGGGAAGCTCGTGCGCGGTTTCACGGAGGTGAGCTTCGAGCACATTGTCTCGGGGAGCTCGAACAAGTGGGATACCGCCAGGGACATGACATCGGCTTCGTTGAGCGCCGCGCTCGGTGCCTGCCACTCATAGGCAAGGTTATACGCGGCGAGATAAAGTCGCGATGTTGGCACGTCTCGATGCGGCGGGGCAAGAAGCTGACCACTCGTAAGATACTTACCGTCATCGAGATCGAGCATGAGTACTTCGTTGTCGTGATGGCCGAGGTGAAGGACCGCTACGCTATTCTGACCGCCTATCCCTCCAACAGGGAGCACTACGACCACTGCATCAAGAACCATGGCGTGAACATGGGTATATGGGGGAGGGGAGATAGGAAAGCCCCGGATTTCTGGCTCCGAGGCAGGCCGCGTCATAGACCGTGGGTGAATGACTAAGGTAATCATACCCTTTTTGGGCTCTTCGGGGGTTAGTGTGGGTTGACACCTCGGCGAATCGCGTCGCAACAGCGTACACAAGTGCCCCACTCTGCAACCGTCGACTCACGGAAAGACGCACTCTACTCTCACGGCAAAGCGCATTCTGCGTGTGGGCCTCACCAAAGGGTGCATTCTGCATGCGAGCGGTCGCCCAGAATGCGCCTTTCCGTGAGGGACCGCGCCCAGAATGCGCTTTTCCGTAGAATGTGCTTTTCCTCACCTGCGCAAACGTAGGGCCGCCTCACGGAAAAGCGCACTCTGGATCGGCATCTCACGGAAAAGCGCACTCTGGGGTCTCACTCTCACGGAAAAGCGCATTCTGCACCCGCCGTCTCACGGAAAACCGCACTCTGCACCGGCGACGCCACCGCGACGTGACCGAAAGGCGCACTCTGGGCGGGCGACGTCACGGAAAAGCGCACTTTGCGTATGGGCCTCACCAAAGAGCGCACCCTGCATGCGAGCGGTGGTTGCGCCGAGAGGCCGTTTTCGCCGATCTGCGCACACCGCTGCGTCCCCACGTCTGCCCGCAACGGCGCAACAGTGTACACAAGTGCCCCAAAACGGCGCCGAGAGCCCATTTTCGCCGATCTGTGTACACTCCTGCATACCCACGGCCGCTCGCGCGACCGGGCGGGGCCACGGGTCCCACGACATCGACGGCCCCATGGCCCCCGTGATGCCAGAGCGCTCAGGCCTGAGGCCCACGCCACCGGGGCGGTGACGCAACCACCTACCCACACGAACTCACGAAGCCTCTCATTTTATCGCCCATAGTGCCCCACAGTTTCTCGTGCACGATCCAGCACACGCCAACTGGGAGATCATCTTTGGGCTCGTGCCCCGCAGTTCCTTGAGCATGGGGTCAAAGAGGGGCTCAACCGGCAAGAGCAACAGCCACCGAAGAAAACCGCAACCGCCGGGCACTGAGAGAGCCGACACCCACAGCCAGCGACCCGCGAAAGGCGACCTGCGGGTATCATGTTGATAGGCGCGACAGGAGACGAGACACGGAAAGCGAGTCGCATATGAGCTGGTCATGGCCCTGGAGCCGCAAGGCAACACCCGAGGCGGCAGAGCCACGCAATCTGGATGGTCTAATCCGGTGGCGCTTGCGCTACACGGGACGAGTCCAAGGCGTCGGCTTCCGCTTTACCGTCAGGGGTCTCGCTAGAGAGTGTAAGGTCACGGGTTGGGTCAAGAACCTCGATGACGGAGACGTCCTCATCGAGGCCCAAGGCACCCCAGACCAAGTGAGCGCCCTCACGGACGCCATCAAGCGCGAGAGCGCACGTGAGAGGACCTGGGTGAGGGCCACACTCGCCACGCGGGAGGAGCTGGCACCCCAGCAAGAGCAGGACTTTCGAATCGTGCACTAGGCACCAAAGACAGTACGCACCGTACGTCAGTCGCACAGACAGTCCCTCGCCTGCGCCGGGAGGCAAGGCAACCTCCCGATGCTGGGCAATCTCTCTGCTTCGGCATCTGCGCCGGGAGGCAAGGTACCAGACGAGGGGCAAAGGAGCGCTACTCGCCCGGGCGTCCGCCTGCGGGCGGCTCGCCCGTCTCGAGAATCCTGTCGAGCGCCGCCTCATCGAGTACGGGCACGCCCAGGTCCTGTGCCTTCGTGAGCTTGGAGCCCGCAGCGGCACCCGCGACCACGAAGCTCGTCCTCTTGGAGACGGAACCCGAGACCTTAGCACCCAGCTCCTTGAGACGAGCTGTGGCCTCGCTGCGGCTGTGTCCCTCAAGCGTGCCTGTGAGCACAAAGCTAAGACCAGAGAGGCTCTGGGGTCTTTGGGGCAGCTGGCCAAAGCCCTCCTGCTCGAGAGATACCCCAGCCTCGCGCAGGCGCTCTATCACGGCCAGGTTTCTGGGAATCGAGAGGAACTCCCTGACCGCCTCCGCAATCTTGGGACCGATGCCGTCGATCGCGGCGATGTCCTCTTCGGAGGCGAGCGTCAGCGCCTGCATGCTCCCAAAGTGGGTCGCGAGCAGAGACGCCACGTTGGCGCCCACGTGACGGATGCCCAAACCAAAGAGGACGCGCGCGAGACCGGCTTGCTTGGAGGCCTCGACCTGCCCCATGACCTTGGTCGCGATGGTCGCACCAAGGACGATGGGGTCCCCCTTGCGATGGTCCCGCGTACTCGTCTCGTACCTGCGACCAGTGTCCACGGCCGCAAGCATATCCACGCTGAGCTTGTCGTAGTAGTCCGCGACGTCAGCGAGCAGGCCCTGCTCGACCATCCGGCCCACGAGCTCGTCTCCCAAACCATCGATGTCCATGGCAGCGCGGCTGCCCCAGTGGATGAGGCGCTCGGTGGCCTGCGCGGGACAGTCGAGGGAGAGACAACGGTAGGCAACCTCTCCCTCCTCGCGCACGACGGGGCTCCCGCAGGCAGGGCAGCGCTCGGGCATCTGCCAGAGCGGTCGCGCCTCGTGCTCGACCGCTAGGTCGCCCTCGGTCACGGGGCCAACGACCTCGGGGATGACATCACCCGCCTTGTGGACCACGATCGTGTCGCCCTCGCGCACGTCCTTGCGTCGCAGCTCGTCGATGTTGTGCAGGGTCGCCCGGGCGATGGTGGAGCCCGCCACCACCACGGGGTCGAATTCCGCGACCGGCGTGAGGACGCCGGTGCGCCCCACCTGCACGCGGATTGCGCGCAAGATGGTGCGCCTCTCCTCCGGAGGAAACTTGAGGGCGACCGACCAGCGCGGCGCGCGCGCCGTGAAGCCCAAGGCACCTTGGCTGGCGAACGAGTCAACCTTCACGACGACGCCATCGATGTCGTAGTCAAGCTCCTCGCGATGCGTAAGGGCATCCTGACAGTAGGCGTGGACCTCGGCCGAGCTCTGTACGAGGCGGGCGTGCGGGTTCACCGAGAAGCCGCAGTCAGAGAGCCAGGTAAGAAAGTCATGCTGGGTGCTCACCTGAAGCGGTCCCTCGTCCGCAACGGCGTAGATGAAGGTCCTGAGGTCACGGGAGCGGGTGATCTTGGCGTTCTTCTGGCGCAGACTCCCTGCGGCGGCATTGCGTGGATTTGCGAAGGGCGCGCGACCAGCAGCGTCGCTCTCCTCGTTCAGCCGCACGAAGCTCGCCTTGGGCATGTAGACCTCGCCGCGCACCTCCACGCTCTGGCCCAGCCCGCCATCGGCGACACGAGCGAGACCCGCGGGCTTGAGTGCCCTCGGGATGTCCTTGATCGTGAGCGCGTTGGCCGTGACGTTCTCGCCCGTGGTGCCGTCACCGCGCGTCGCCGCCCTGAGAAGCTGCCCGTTCGTGTAGGTGAGGGCGATGCCGAGACCATCTATCTTGAGCTCACAGGTATAGGCAACGGGTTGTGCAGCCGTGGCACCGAGCGCCTCGTCTGTGCGGGCAAGCCACTCGTCGAGCTCCGCAAGACCCATCGCGTCATCGATGGAGTACATGCGACGGGCATGGAGCACCGGCTCGAACTGCCTCGAGACGTAGCCGCCGATGCGCTGGGTGTAGCTGTCAGGGCTCACAAGCTCGGGGTGTTCCGCCTCGAGGGCGATGAGCTCCTGCAACCTGCGGTCGAACTCAGCGTCGCTCATCTCGGGCTCGTCGAGCGCGTAGTAGGCATAGGCGGCGTGCTCCAAGACGCGGTTGAGCTCAGCAGCACGCTCTCGCAGACTCTGCCCGCTGGTGGGGATGGCCCCCTGTCCGGCCTCTCCCGCCCCCTCTAGTCTTGGCCGCGCATCCGTGAACGGTGACCCCTGAGCGCCAAGGTCTCTCTCGTCTGTCATCTCTGCCCCCTCGCATGCGTCCCTCACACCTCAGCAGAGTAGCGCAATGGTAGGTGGGCCTGCACGGAACAGCAACTACGTCAAGCGACACTCCGCGCACGTAGGCGCCCGTCCCATCGCGATGGATGCGGCAAAACTTCGCACAAAGGCCATGTGCACAGCGCCAAGCGTCATAATAGGGTGCGCCCATCGACAACACGACGTGAGGAGGATCCATGTCAGCCAAACCATCCGGCCAAAAGGCCACGAGGAGCGTGTCTGCCCGGCAGGTGCCCGCCACGAGGACGTCAAGGCGCCTCTCCTTAGGGCATGCCCCCTACCTGCGCTGGGGCGTCATCGGTTGCGGTGTCATAGCAAACCAGATGGCCGAGGCACTCGCCCTTCAGGGACGTCGGCTCGACGGCGTCGCAAACAGGACCCCCTCGAAGGCGCACGACTTTGCGGACAAGCATGGCGTCAAGAGGTGCTACGAGACCATCGATGAGCTCATTGGCAGTCCCGACATCGACGCCATCTGGCTCACGACGCCACACAACACCCACATTCACTTCCTGCGTCAGGCCCTGACCGCAGGTAAGCACGTCCTCTGCGAGAAGTCCATCACCCTCAACGGGGGTGAGCTGCGGGAGGCCATCGATCTGGCAAAGAGAACCGGCGTCCAGCTCATGGACGCCAACACGATCCTGCACATGCCCCTCTACCGAGCGCTCACGCGACGCCTGGCCGCAGGAGAGTTTGGTCCCATGAACCTCGCGCAGCTGAACTTTGGAAGCTACAAGGCGTACGATATGGAAAACCGCTTCTTCAATCCGCAGCTTGCCGGAGGAGCCTTGCTCGACATTGGCGTCTATGCGGCCACGCTCGCACGTCTCTTCATGATGTCAGGTCCAGACGACGTCGTCTCCATCATGAACGCGGCCCCCACCGGCGTCGATGAGACCTCGGGCATCGTGATGCGCAACCCCCAGGGTCAGATGGCGACCATGACCCTCTCGCTCCACTCCAAGCAGCCCAAGCGGGCCGTGATCAGCTGCGACAAGTGCTACATCGAGATCATGGAGTACCCTCGCGCCGACTCCGCACGCATCGTCTGGACCTCAGACGGCCACGTCGAGGCCTTCAGCGCTGGCACGACCGACTACGCGCTTTGCTACGAGATGGCCGACATGGAGGCCGCCGTCGCAGGCGACGTCGAGACGCGCGGCCTCATGCGCATCACCCTCGACGTGATGGACCTCATGGATCGCCTGCGTCGCGATTGGCAGTTTAGGTATCCCGAGGAGCAGTGACAAGACTACGATCGCCCGAATCGGGCGATCGGACAGTCGCAGCTATCTGCCCGCCCGCGCGTCACGGTCGCCTTCCTGGCGGCCAGCTCTTGCTCCCCCTCGTGACACCACAAGCTCGCTTACGAGTACGGCAAAGAAGATGAGGGCAAATCCCGCCACGAGACGCAGGGTGAGCCTCTCCCCGTACAGGAGCACGCTAAACGCGACGGCAAAGACGCTCTCGAGCGAGAAGAGCAGTGCCGCCTTGGAGGGCTCGACGTGGCGTTGGGCCAGGTTCTGCAGGAGGGTGGCGAGCGCCGTAGAGAGCAGCGCCACGTAGGACATCTGCCACCAGAAGTCTGCGGGCATAGCGGCGAGGTCCGGCAGAGGTTCCGCCACGAGCGCGTAGACGGCGCAGATAAGTGAGCTCACAGCAAACATGACGATGGTGATGACCGCGTAGTCGTGTGCCGCCGCATAGCGGCCGACGGCAACGATGTTGAGCGCAAAGAAGCAGGCCGAGACCAACGTGAGCGCATCACCTGATGAGAGCGAGGGAGAGAGGTCGGCACCGCTGTCGCCGAGCGAGAGGAGGCCCACGCCCACGAGCGCCATGAGGGCGGCTGCGACGTTGTTCGCGCCGGGCCTGCGGCGCAGCAGCGCCCAGTTGAAAAACGGCACCATAACGCAGTAGGTGGTCGTAAGAAAGGCATTGCGCCCGGGAGTCGTTCCCACGAGCCCCACGTTCTGAATGAGGTACGCCAAGCCAGCGGGTACGCCGATCATAACGCCCGCGAGCACGTGACTGACGTCCAGGTAGTTGCGAAGGCGTCTCCAGAAGATGACGGAAAGGACAAGCCCCGCCACAGCGAAGCGGATCGTCACGAGCCACCCTGGGGTAACGGCGTCGAGCGCGCCCTTCACCACGACGAAGGACGCGCCCCATATGAGGGCGGAGAGGGCGATCGCGCACTCGAAGGCCCAGACGGGTATGTTCTTGGGAAGTCTCATGGCATAAGTATACGCGCACAGGCGCCGAGTGCGCAGTCTGCGCGCCACTCGGTGGCGTCGAGTGCGCGATGGGCGTGCCACTCGGTGGCAGCGAATGGCACGGCATTTCTTGGCAACTGCGCATATGCCGACTTTCGTGCCACTCGGTGGCGCCGAGTGGCACGCAGGGAGAAGCTCCTTATGTCTGGAATCTCGCACCGTCCTAGCCTGTGCCCACCAGAAGCCCCAAAGAGCCTTTTGTCGCATCCTCGAGCCATGCAGCCACCCCATCACGATAGAATCTGTGGTATGGGCGTCACGTCACGCCACCCACAGCGCGCCTGCCCCACCGTGCGCCACACGACACAAGGAGGAGAAGGTATGTCCCACAACATTCTGGCCGAGTTCGGAAGCACCGCACTGATGATCATCTTTGGCGTCGGCGTCCACTGCGACACCGTGCTAAAAGGGACCAAATACCAGGGGTCTGGCCACATGTTCGCGATCACGACCTGGTCCTTTGGCATAACGGTGGCGCTGTTCGTCTTTGGGGGCGCAGTCTGCATGAACCCGGCCATGGCGCTGGCCCAGTGCATGCTCGGCCTCGTGCCCTGGGACATGTTCGTGCCCTATGTGGTCGCCGAGATGCTCGGTGGCTTTGCGGGCGCCGTGATAGCGTGGTTCATGTACGCCGACGACTTCAAGGCCTCTGAGGGGGTCATCGACCCCATCGCGCAGCGCAACATCTTCTCCACCAACCCCATCGTGCAGAACATCCCGCGCGATTTCTTCTGCGAGGCCATCTGCACCTTCGTCTTCATCACGGCCATCCTAGCCACGGCCGCTCGGGCGGGCGAGAACGTGCTGCTGCTTGCCATCGGAGTCGGTCTCATCGTGTGGGCAGTGGGCATGGGCATGGGCGGCATCACGGGCTTTGCGATGAACCAGGCCCGTGACCTCGGACCGCGCTTGGCCTACCAGCTGCTTCCCATCAAGGACAAGGCCGATAACAACTGGAGCTACGGTCTGCTCGTCCCCGGCATCGCCCCCTTCGTGGGCGCCGTCCTGGCGGCGTTCTTCGTCCACGGCTTCTTGGGCCTGTTCTAGAGAGAACTCCACATATGGCCCGCTCCACATCAACCAAGCCACCCCATGGGTAGCGCAGGCGCCGCGCAGGGACGTGAGTACAGCAAGCGCACGTCCCTGCGCCTTCTGAGGGAGCTTCTAGGCCCGTACAAGGGCCTTGCCGCAGCCACGTTGGCGTTGCTCCTCATAGACGTCGTAGGCATGCTCTACGTCCCCACAGAGCTTTCCGCCCTCGTGAATACGGCCGTCTCGGGCGGATCGCATGACGCGCTCGTGACTCATGGCCTCGTTATGCTCGTCTCGGCCCTCGCCGGCTCGGGCGGCTGCATCGCCTCATACTGGTTCGCGTCGCGCCTGGCGGCACGCGTCGGCCGCGATCTGCGCGTACGTGTCTACGAGCAGTCCCTCTCGCTTACGAGCTTTGAGTTTTCCCAGCTTGGGACAGGCTCCATGATCACGCGCACGCTCTCGGACGCAAACGTGGTCCAGCAGACGCTGGTCATGAGCTTTCTCATGCTTGCCCCGCTTCCCGTCATCTGCGTCGTCGCCATCGTGCTGGCATACGGCACCGACGCGATCATGGGGCATCTGCTCCTTGTGGTCACCCTCACCATGCTTGCCATATCAGCCGTGGCCGTGACAAGGTCGGCACCCATCTTCCTCAGGCTTCAGGAGTTCATCGACCACATGAACTCGCGCCTCCGCGAGTCGATCACAGGCATGCGCGTCATCTGTGCCTTTGGCAAGGAGGCCCACGAGCGAACGCGCCTGGGAAAGACCTTCGAGGAGTACGCCAAAAATGCCATCCGCGTGAACCTCGTCTTCTCCATCACGGACGCCTCCTGCTTCTTTCTCATGAACGTGGCCGAGTTTGCCGTCATGTGGCTTGGCGCCGACCGCGTGGGAGCCCATGCCATGCAGATAGGTTCCATCACGGCGTTCGTGCAGTACGTGATCCTCATCCTCTTCTTCACGATGATGGCCCAGTTTGCGATCCTGCAGCTTCCGCGCGCCATGGCCTGCCTCACGCGTGCGGCGGAGGTCTTAGACATACGACCTTCCATCCTTGATCCCGCAACCAAGGTCGCGACCCTACCCCACAGCGAGCTGATCGCCCGTTTTGACCACGTAAGCTTTCGCTTTGCCGATGCCTCGGAAGACACCCTGCACGATCTCTGCCTCTCCCTGCGTCGCGGCCAAATGACGGCCATCATAGGTAACACCGGCTCTGGCAAGTCCACCATAGCCAAGATGCTCCTGCGCTTCAACGATGTGAGCTCAGGGACGCTCTGCGTTCTTGGCGCAGATGTCCGCACGCTCACGCAGGCGCAGCTCAGGGCACACATGGCCTATGTCCCCCAGAAGGCATGGCTCTTCTCGGGCACCATTGCCGAGAACCTGCGCGATGCCGATCCACAGGCCTCAGACGAGCGTCTCTGGCACGCCATCGGCGTGGCGCAGGCCGACTTCGTGCGCGAGCTCCCGGATGGTCTTGACGCCCCTGTGGCGCAGGGCGGAACCAACTTCAGCGGGGGACAGCGCCAGCGCCTGGCCATTGCCCGCGCCCTCGTGCGCAGGGCCGATCTCTACATCTTCGACGACTCGTTCTCCGCCCTCGACTACAGGACGGATGCGGCGTTGCGCCATGCGCTCTCGCACGAACTCGCAGGCGCGGCCGTGCTCATCATCGCCCAGCGTGTGAGCACCATTCGCGAGGCCGCGCAGATCGTCGTCCTGAAGGAAGGGAGGATCGTGGGTGTGGGCACGCACGAGATGCTGATGGAGGACTGCGAGGACTATCGAAGCATTGTCGAGTCCCAGGAAAGGGGAGGCACTCTGGATGGCTAGCGAGCTGGAACAGGGGCAAAAGGCGGATGCCCTAGACGAGGAGCGCCCCGCGCACGCGCTCAACACGGCCCGTCGCCTCTGGGAGGTCGCTGCGGGACAGCGCTGGAGACTCGTCGTATCCGCGATATCGACCGTGCTCTACGTCGTGGGCACGCTTGCCGCAGTCAGCTACAGCGCCTTGCTCGTCGACCGGCTGTGGGAGAGCATTCAGGCAACGTTCGCAGCCGGGAAGACCTACACGCTCACGCTTGACAACGGAGGTCGCGAGGTCCTCTGCTACCTGGGTATCTGGAGCCTTGCTTGGGTATTCTACGCAACGCAGACGCTTGTCATGGCAAGCTTCGCCGAGAGACTCAACCTCCAGCTGCGCGAGCACATCGCAGACAAGCTGGCGCTGTTACCACTCTCGTACTTTGACGCGCATAAGCCCGGAGACACCATCAGTCACGCCACGAATGACCTCGACAAGATCTCTGAGGTGATGCAACGCGGACTCCTGCAGCTGATCATTGCCAGCTGCACCCTCATAGGGTCCGTAATCATGATGGGACTGCACAACCTCATGCTTACGGGCATATTCCTTGCGTTTTCGCTTGCGGCCTTCGTGGCGACGAAGGCCGTGTCCGCAAAGACGCTCGCCATCGCGGCACGGCGCCAGACCGTCTTGGGAGAACTCACGGGAGGAATTGAGGAGGCGTACTCGGGACGCATGGTCATCAAGGCCTTCGGGCGCGAGAGCGCGAGCCTGGCGAGCGTGAGCGCGAAGTCAGACGAACTCGCCCACGTGAGCTCGTGGGCAGACTTCATCACGAACGCAGTCTCCCCTGCCATCCGCCTTTTGGGGAAGCTGTCGCAGGTCGTGATCGGCATCCTCGCCGGCAACCTGCTTCTTACAGGACAAATGACGGTCGGCGTATTTCAGGCGTTTTTTCAGTACATGACTGAAGCATCAGAGCCACTCACAGAGCTCTCGTTCTCGATAAACTCGCTGCAAGGGGCGCTCGCGGCAGCAGAGCGGGTGTTCAAGCTGCTCGACGAGGCAGAGGTCACACCCGATCCCGTCGAGCCGACACGCCTCAACAAGCCCGTGTTAGGCCGCGTGGCCTTCGAGCACGTGCGCTTTGGTTACTCGCCAGACAAACCCCTGATGAGCGACATATCCCTTGTGGCCGAGCCAGGGCAGAAGGTAGCCATAGTCGGCGCGACGGGTGCGGGCAAGACGACCCTCATCAATTTGTTGATGCGCTTCTACGAGGTCGACGACGGCCGCATCACGCTCGATGGGGTGGACACGCGTCAGCTTACCCGTAAGGACCTGCGGCGTCAGTTTGGCATGGTGCTCCAAGATGCCTGGCTCTTCGAAGGTAGCATAGCCACAAACATTGCCTACGGCAAGCCCGACGCCACGCGCGAGGAGGTTGAGGCTGCCGCTCGTGCCGCCCGTGTTGACTTCTTCGTGAGGACGCTGCCGAAAGGCTACGACACCTGGCTCGACAACGATGCAGAGAACGTGAGCCAAGGTCAGCGCCAGCTACTCACCATCGCCCGTGCCATGCTGTGTGACCCGGCCATCCTCATCCTGGACGAGGCAACCTCAAGTGTGGACACCCGAACGGAGCAGGCCATCACCCGCGCAATGGAAGCCATCGTGGAGGGACGCACGAGCTTCGTGATCGCGCACCGCCTCTCCACGATCGTGGATGCGGACCTCATCCTCGTGATGGAGCAAGGAACCATCGTCGAGCAAGGCACGCACGAGGAACTGCTCGCCGCAGGCGGCAGCTACGCCGAGCTCTATCGCAGCCAGTTCGCCTAATCCACGTACCCCAGAGTCTGTGGACACTCGCGTGAGGGCATGTACCCAGTTGGAGGCTTCGTGAGTTCGTGTGGGTAGGTGGTTGCGTCACCGCCCCGGTGGGGCGGGCCT